>Ga0105239_10000137_pt1 | contig 102833 bp, 93 predicted proteins | sample KBSC44metaG_FD_92761 | JGI IMG/M metagenome (GOLD analysis project Ga0105239, IMG submission 92761) | Corn rhizosphere microbial communities from Kellogg Biological Station, Michigan, USA - KBS C4-4 metaG | ecosystem: Host-associated > Plants > Roots > Rhizosphere > Soil | place: Michigan, USA... | reverse complement strand
TGATGTTGTTGACTAAGCATCTTGGTGTCTTTTCTTCCGACACTTTAAGATACAAAAAATGGAGTAGAAAACTAAATTCTCTACTCCGTTTATCCTAATTGGACTTTTTCAGTGCCCTCGGCAGAGATGCCGCCTTTTTTTATGGCACGAAACTTTACAATCTTATAAACACGTTTCAATGGGTTAATTTGACCATACTAACACGCTGTTCGGGAACCTTTATGGGTTGGGCTGGTTCGCGAATTCGCTAATCGCTAAAAGCGTGCTTCCCCATAGCGGTGACACTATGGCTTTAAAAGTAATTTTGCCGGGGCAACTAAAGCCGATGTTGTTGCGATCATCTTAAATAATATCGACCATGGGGGCGCGGCGCTGCCCAACTGTTGTATGATGATGTGGTTCCTGGCCAGACATCACTGATCAATTATGCATGGCGATGAATGGAAAAATTCGCTAACGGGGTACTTTTCAAATATATGTATGGATATACGCAAAGCAAGCCGCCGTTTATGGGCAGTTATTTGTATTACCGGTAACTGGAACCCCGCCACGCTAACAATCTCCCGAGTGTCGGCTACCAAATGAAGCTTTGTACCACTGGCGATGATTGTTTTCACCAGATGAAACTGAAAAAGAATTAACGCGATAGTCAAATCTTGCTGACCTGATTCCCCATTCAAAATGGCGTCATTACACCCTTAGGTCTAATGGTAAATCTTTCATCTTTGGTATATAAAAATATCAAATTATGAGGAAGCTTATATTAAAGATGGAGTTAACCGTAGATGGTTTCGTTGGCGGAGTGAACGGTGAAATTGACTGGATGTTCGAATCGACGGACGAGGAGGCTGCAAGCTGGATTGTAGAAACTATAGGTAACGCAGGTTTGCATATAATGGGCCGGCGTACCTTTAACGATATGAAAAATTGGTGGCCATATTCAACAGAGGTATTTGCTGCGCCGATGAACGGGATACCAAAGGCTGCCTTTTCAAGAACAGGATTTGCTGACACAAATACCACCCGGGCTATTAAAGATGCAACGGCTGAAAATGAAACAGCTCAGCTTAAAAAACAAGAATTGGTTTACCATGGTGATAGCTGGACAAACGCGCGGCTGCTGACCGGAGATTTGGCCGAAGAAATAAAAAAGCTAAAGCTTGAGCCTGGAAAGGATATTGTAGCGCACGGTGGCGCCCGTTTTGTACAAAGCTTGATTGAACTCGATCTTATTGACGAATATCACCTCGTGATTCACCCGGTAGCAATAGGGCAGGGCTTATCGATATTTGCAGCGGCGCCAACACCGTTTAAGCTTGAGCTGGTAAATGTTATACCTTTTAAGGGAGGGGCGGTTGCCCATATTTACAAAAGGGCGGGCCGGTAACGAAAAATAAACACCGGCAGAATTACCCGCCGGTGTTATGAATATCAGTCGTTACTTAAGTGGAATATGTCGGCAGACCTGGAAGTTCCACCTGTTGATACTCCACCGCCAAACATAATGGTGAAATCGGTGCTCGCTCCGGCCAGTAAGTTTCTTCCGCTGGAAATGCTTAATACCGACCAGGTTCCGCTCTTAATATCATATACGTCCGCAACGGTTGATGAGCCTGTGCCGATATAGCCGCCGGCAAATACAATTTTATTGGGCATACCGGCTGCGGCCAAATCTTCTCTCGCCTGCGAAATTTCGCTGGTCGTCCAGGCGTTTGTCGACGCATCATAAATATCGGCTGTTTTCACCAGGCCGGCAGCAGCTGTCTGGCCACCGGCAAATATAATTTTATTGCCCGCGCCGGCTCCTGCAAAATGGTCCTTTGCACTGCTTAATGTAGCAGTCGACCATGCTTGTGTGCTGGTATCGTAAATGTCGACAGTATTTAAGGGCACGCCTGCATTATCATCGCCGCCGGCAAATACAATTTTTGTACCTGCCGCTGCCGCAGTCAGGCCGGTACGTGCTACGCTAAGTTGTCCGGTTGTCCAGGTGTTGGTGTTAGTATTATATATGTCGACGGTTTTTGAAACGCCGGCAGCACCTTTTCCGCCTGCAAAAATTATAGTATTACCCAAAGCTGCTGCGGCGAGGCCGCCCCTGGCTTCACTTAATTGCCCCGTTAGCCAAATGTTTTTAGTCAGGTCGTAAATATCAACAGCTTTCGAAAAACCGGTAGCGGTTTTACCCCCGCCAAACGCAATTTTAGCCCCCGCAGCGGCACCGGCCAGCATGTAACGAGCCTCGGTCAAACTGCCGGTGTACCATACATTTTGCAAAGCATCGTAAACATCAACTGCTTTGGTAGCCGTTGTGCCATTATCTGTTGAGCCACCGGCAAAAAATACACTGCCTCCAAAACCGGCAGCGGCAAGGCTGCTCCTGGCTGTCGACATATCAGTACTTCCGAGGTAGGTTATCTTCGTTAGGCCGGTTCCGGGATCAGGTGGCGGCGGTGTTGGTCCACTTTTTTTTGAGCATGAGCTGGCCGCAATCAACAAAAAAGCAGCTGCAAACAATAGGTTTATCTTTTTCATAAATGTCAGGTAACTTAAAAATCAAAAATAATCAAAATCCGCAACCAATATAACGGTTAGGATATGCCGGTATTGTCAATTACGGGCGAAAATTGAGATTGGTTACAGGGGGAAGAAAATAAACTGGCGGTGCGAAGCAAAAATTAAACCACCTGTTCCACTTTTTTATTAGGGTAATCCAGCTTTTCGCTTTTCCTTACACCGCCCACAATAATGTGCACAATGTTTATCTGGTCGTCAAATTGATTGTGCAGTAGGCTCACATTTACGCCGACTTTTTTAACTGCAGCTATTTTATCCGATTCAAGGTAGACATCGGTCGCTTCTTTATTTATCTCGAAGCCCACGTAACTGAGACTGACAGGGGCGCCGTTGGTTTTTACCTGCAGATTAGCAGCTATATAATTTTTTATTAGCTCATCCATGGCCTTGTGCATGTCGGCGCGGGTGAGGTCGGTTTTTGTATGAAATTGCCTGGTAAGCGCAGCTTCAAAGTCATCGGTAAAAATGGTGCAGATAACTTCCAGCTTGCTGTCCTGCTTATTGTACTCGATATTGGCAGTGCTTACGTGGATAGGATGAAAGGCTGCAGCTTTGTGCTTTGCAGGCATCAGCGCACCCAAAGCAATGTAACAATATAGTAACGGTTGGTAAATAAAAGCCCACATAACGTGCCCTGATTTTAATAGTTAAAAAAACGGCTTAAATTTAATGCTTTCAAGGGGTAGTTTCGCAATGTCCGATTTTAGTTTTTATTTTGTGATGGGCTGGCGCCACATTATTAGTGTCGATGCGCTTGATCATCAGTTGTTTATATTGGCGTTGGCTTGCGTATATTCTATCCGCGATATTAGGCGCGTGCTGATATTGGTTACGGCTTTTACCATCGGGCACTCGTTAACATTGGCTTTAAGCGTATATGATGTTATCCGCTTTTCGAGTAAATGGGTTGAATTTTTAATACCCTGCACTATATTTATAACCGCACTGAATAATATTTTTCAGATAGACCGGAAAGATACAAGTGCCCGAATAAATTATTACCTTGCATTGTGTTTCGGCCTTATCCACGGGATGGGTTTTGCAAATGCCATCCGCATTATGCTGGCGAAAGACCAAACGATAGGTTTAGGCCTGTTCGGCTTTAATATCGGGTTGGAAGCAGGGCAGATTTTTGTGGTTGCCATAATACTGGTAATCGGCATATTGTTCTTAAACATTTTTAAAGTAAAGCGCCGCGACTGGATATTTTTCCTTTCGGCCGGCGTATTTGCACTATCTTTAAAAATGGCTTTGGAAAGGCTGCCGTGGTAGGGCAGCTAAAGTCTCCCCTACCGGGGGAGATTTAGAGGGGGCTTAATACATCTTCCGGACTTTCGGTCTCCCCGACTTTCGGACTTAAAAAGGAATAACTGACCAAATAAATAATAATTCACTAACGATGAAAAAAGTTTTTACCTCACTCTTTTTCAGCTTTGCTATTGCCGGTTTTGCGGGCGCGCAGGATATTCAGAATAATCCTACGAGTAACCACGGCAACAAGTTTGAGCAATTGGGTACCATCCTTAACACACCCAATGAACAGCGTACCGCCAGCGGCGCACCCGGAAACAAATACTGGCAGCAGCGCGCAGATTACGACATCAAGTGCGACCTTGACGAAAAGAACCTGAAGCTGACAGGAACTGAAACCATTACCTACTACAACAACTCGCCCGACCCGCTGGATTATATCTGGCTGCAACTGGATGAAAATGAACACAACAACAAAGACAATGCTAATTATCAGCAAAGTTCGGTTATGCCGCGCGGCGCAGGTACTTTGCAGCTGGACAGGGCCGAAAAATCTGACGCAGATAACGGTTATGGCGATAAAATTGCCAGCATTACCGATGCGTTGGGCAAAAGCCTGCCATATATTGTTAATAAAACCATGCTCCGTATCGACCTGCCTGCAGCATTAAAGCCAGGTATGAAAATGGTTTTTACTGTAAAATGGTCTTACAAGATTTCGGACAGGCTGAGCCTGGGTGGCCGCGGCGGATATGAGTACTTCCCTGAAGATGGTAACTACCTGTTCACCATGACGCAGTGGTACCCACGCCTTTGCGTTTACAGCGATTTCCAGGGATGGCAGAACCACCAGTTTACCGGCAGGGGCGAATTTGCTCTTACTTTCGGTAACTTTAAAGTAGCCATGACCGTGCCCGCCGACCATATCATAGGCGCTACCGGCGAATGTATCAACTATGCAGCCGTATTGTCTCCATCTGAAATGGCCCGCTATACCAAAGCGAGAGGTGCGTCTGAGCCTGTTGAAATCGTAACGCTCGACGAAGCTAAAAAGAAAGAGAAAACGCCGAGCAGTGCCAAAAAAACCTGGGTTTTCCAGGCAAACAACGTGCGCGACTTTGCCTGGGGTTCATCCCGCAAATTTGTATGGGATGGCATGGGCCAGAAAGTTGAAGGCAAAACCGTAATGTGCATGAGCTATTATGGAAAAGAGGCTTATTCTTTATACCGTAAACTATCAACCAAGTTGGTTGCCCATACCGTAAAAAGCTATTCGAGCTTTACCTTCCCTTTCCCTTATCCTGTAGCGCAAAGTGTTGAAGCATCAAACGGCATGGAATACCCGATGATTTGCTTTAACTATGGCCGTACCGAGAAGGATGGCACCTATAGCGAAAGCACCAAAAATGGTATGATTGGCGTGGTTATCCACGAGGTGGGGCACAACTTCTTCCCGATGATCGTTAACAGCGACGAACGCCAGTGGACTTGGATGGACGAGGGCTTGAACTCGTTTATGGAATACCTGACCGAAGAACTTTGGGATAACAAATACCCAAGTAAAAAAGGTGCAGCTTATACCATCGTTGATTACATGAAGCTGCCTAAGAATGAGTTGGAGCCAATCATGTCGAACTCTGAAAACATTGTTCGCTTCGGTCCGAATGCTTATACCAAACCGGCAACGGCATTAAACATTTTACGTGAAACCATTATGGGGCGTAAGCTGTTCGATTATGCGTTTAAACAATATGCACGTCGCTGGGAGTTTAAACACCCAACTCCTGCTGACTTCTTCCGTACCATGAGTGATGCCAGCGGCGAGAGCCTGGATTGGTTCTGGAGAGGCTGGTTCTATAACATCGAGCCATGCGATATTTCGCTTGATTCTGTTAAAGTCGCCAAAGCTGACTTGAACGGTAAAGCACCTCAGTTTAACCGCCGTGGCGGCCGTAAAGTTGACGCACCTGCTGTTAACGACTTTGACGATATCTCGAAAATCCGCAACCGCGAAGATAAAAACATCAAATTTTATGTAGACAGGGATACATCAGCACGCGACTTCTATTACAAATACGATCGCGGCCTGGCCGCCGTTGATACCAATAAATTCAACAGCATGACCAAAGAAATGGCACCTCCGCAGCGCAGCGCCGAAGCAGAGGCCATGACCGACGAGGATAAAACCAAATATGCAGGTAAATACTTCTACCAGCTTAATTTTAGCAATAAAGGTGGTTTGGTGATGCCGATTATTGTTGAATTTACCTATGCCGATGGCACCAAGTCAATCGACCGCATACCTGCACAGATTTGGAGATTGAACGAAAAGAATTGTTCTAAGTTTTATGTACAGGATAAAGAGGTGGCATCAATTAAGCTTGACCCAATGCGCGAAACCGCAGATATTAACGAAAGCAATAATTATTGGGGCAAGATGCCGGAGCCGTCTAAATTTTCGATATTTAAGCAAAAGGTTAATGCTGCTGCTGCCCGCGGGCAATCGGTTGGCGTAAATCCAATGCAGGTATCAGGCAGTAAATAAAAAGAAATAAATAGCCCAAACCCGTTGCAGAGCCCGTTAATCATTTAGGTGATTAACGGGCTTTTTATTGATATAGGGAATTTTCAATAAAAGAATCAACGTAGAGACGCGATGCTTCGCGTCTCCCCCATGCAGGTATGCATCATGTTCGTGAACTGCATACCGTCAACCTGTCCTGCGGGAGACGCGAAACATCGCGTCTTTAAGACCGCACCAATTAAAATTCGTTTTCGAAAAAAACTTTGTTATCGTTTTGAAAAGAATACTATCGCCATAATTATTGCCAGTATAATTACCACCAGCATAATAATTTTGCCGGCGCTCCATGGGCGTTTGCCGCTTACCTGACCGGTATAGCCATTTATGGCGAACTGATAGGTTTTGTTTTTATACACATAAGAGCTTATCCAGATAGGCAGAAGGATATACTTTATTCCTATCTCCGATAACTCGGTTGATGAATTTTCAATACGCTGCTCATCGCCGCCGATATCTTCTATTATAGTTTGATTGATAACGGGCGTCATCGAATTTTTTGAAAGCTCAAGGCCCTGCTCGGGTGTAAGTATATAAGTTTCGGAGCGGAAGCCGCTGATATATTTTGCATCATAGTCCACCATCATGTTAAAATCCCACGAGCCGAGTTTTTTGAGTGTCTCCTGGGTAACTGAAGAACTTGCGCTGATAACGATATTTTTGAAAAAATTACTTACCCCGCCAGAAACAGGAAACCAATTGGTATGCCGAACTTCCCGCTCGCGCGCTACTTCCTCACCATCCACAGTTTCGTAATAAACTTCCGTAGTATAGTAGTAATCGCCGCGCTCACCGCTATAGCTGGTGGCGGCTTGCGCGTCATAAGCCCAATACGGTAAATAAACACCATCGATGGTGGTGGCGCCGCGTCCTACTTTCTCTATAAGGTCGGCGGGTGCAAATGATAAACCTTTTAGCCAGGCCAAAAACTGGTCTTTTGCCACCTGCTGGCTTACCCTGAATGGCAATACGTAATGCGGCTGCACATATTTATCATCTGCTGATAAGTCGACTACCAGCGCCGAGCTGCAAAAAGGGCAATTACCTGCAGTTTCATTGGCACTTAAAACTGTGGTTGAACCGCAATTATTACATTTAACGGCCTGCATGCCTGTATCCATCTTTGCGTTCTTGATACTGTCTACAAAGCCATCAAAATCGTAAGGCTCAACATTATGCGCCGACTGGTCGTTTATTACGTTTGAATTTCCGCAATGGTCGCAGGTGAGCGTTTGCGTACCCGGCTCAAAATGCAGGGTTGCGCCGCAGCCCTGGCAGTTTAGCGAGTTAGTTATTTTTGCAGTTTTTTCGTCGAAAGCCATTGTAAAAGGATAAAGGTAACAGTGTATAATTAACCGGGAATAGCCGGCGGCATATTGTTAAAAATACCGGCGACATCTTCTACCGTGCTGGCTGCTGCCCATGCAGCCATGCCCTTTTTCCAAACCAGCGTACTGGCATTAATGCTTTGACTTTGCGCCATGCCGTTAACCTGTTCAAAACTGTAAGGCCCTTCAGATTTACCGTTCAGCACCACGAAATATTGAACCGCTACCGGCACAGGCGGCGGTGCAGCTTCGGGGGCTGGGTTACCGGCATTAGGATTTACCTGGTTCTGCTGAAAAATATTACCTACCTGGCCCATCATCGCTGCGCCTACGCCAAGGCCCATACCCGCAGCACCAAGGTTTCCGCCGATGGAATTCTCCGCCGATTTCTCTATCGCGTTAGCCGCCTGGAACTGCGCATAAGCGCCCAGGTTGCCTACTATACCCATTTCACTGCGTTTATCAAGCGCCTGCTCCACTTCGGGCGGCAGCGAGATATTTTCTATCAGGTATTTGGCCAGGTTAAGGCCCATGTCGGCAAAATCTGGTTGTATTTTTTCGTTTATTGTTTTGGACAGTTCGTCATAATTGCCCGCCAAATCCAGCATTGGAATTTTTGACGATGCAATTGAATCCATTCCGCGGGAAACGACGATGTTCTTTAATTGACCAGCCACATCTTCCGCCGAGAAATCAGGATTAGTGGCCGATATTTCGGTCAGGAATTTTTTGGCATCGATTATCGAGAAATTGTAGGAACCATAAGCCCTCAGCCGCACCGGCCCGAACTCCGGGTCGCGGACAATCACCGGGTTTTGCGTGCCCCATTTCTGGTTCAAAAACATGCGGGTGCTTACAAAATACACATCCGCTTTAAACGGACTGTTAAAGCCATACTTCCAACTTTTTAATGTGGTAAGTATCGGCATGTTTTGTGTGTCTAGCTGATAAAGACCCGGGCCAAACACATCAGCTATCTTGCCCTCGTTCATAAAAATCGCCACCTGCGATTCGCGTACGGTAAGCTTGGCGCCCATCTTAATTTCGTTATCCTGCCGCGGGAATTTCCAGATAATAGTATTATTGGTATTATCCACCCAATCGATAACGTCGATGAATTGGCTTAATATCTTGCTAAATAGTCCCATATTGGTTTAGTAATTTCTGTTAAAAATAGAAATTATTTTTGACGGGTGTTAAATGGTAGAAAAATAACCACAGAGATACAGAGAAGGCACGGAGAACACAGGGAAGGAATGCGACTTTAGCTTTGGAAAACTCTTTGGTATTTCCAGGACAATGCTATAAAGCATAAGGAACCCTATTCGTTAATATTTTCATTTATTTTCAATGCAGCTACTTCAAATTCGCCGGCGCTGATGATGCCTTCATCAAGCATCCATTGCATCCTGGTCAACTCGCTTTCCGCATCATTATCGTAATTGATAAAAAAGTGTTTGCTTCGGAGGTAATCGTTGCGCCGTTGATATAACTCATCCATAAATTCATCAACTGCGTCGGTCGAAGGTGCATCGCCAATCACCTGGAAATGTTTGCTGGTGGTAAGCGGCACGGCATAGTATTTTAGCGAGGTGAAATAATAATAACCATAAAAGATTACTGCGACAATGGCTGCGGTGGCAGTAGCCGCAAAAAAAGCACGCTGGTCTGTACCGATTGAGATAATACCTTTAAAAAGCGTCAGGGCCGTAAGCGCCAGCCCGAGGCGCAAAATGGTTTTCTTTTTCCTGGAAAATACACGAATATCGTTCCGCGGACCGACCTTATCAAAAGGCACGAAAAGTGAGAAATCGCCATCGTTATCTTTAAACTCGATTTCAATCCCTTTATCCGTGAATATGAACCGCTTTTTTAGGAAAAGTTTGCGTTGATAAAATTCGTCCATGTGATTAACCGGGAGATTTAGTTCCCCGGATTACACGTTAAAGATAATAAAACAAGATTAACGTTCGAACCGTAAGGTTTAAAGAAAATTCAAGATATCAAACCAATAATTTGGTCGCCTTTTTTTAACTCGAAACCTACGCCGCCCACTCCGTCGGAGTCTTCCCAAACCTTTTCTTAAATGCATGCGAGAAATGCGAGAGGCTTTCGAATCCTAAATCAAGATAAATTGCCGATGGTTTCCTGTTTTTGCTTTCTATCAGATGCCGGGCTTCGGCCAACCGTCTTTCCTGCAGCCAGTGCCGGGGCGGCATGCCAAATATTTTTTGGAAATCGCGCTTAAACCCGGCAAGACTCCTGCCGGTAAGCTGCGCAAATTTTTCGACCGGCAAGTTGAAGTGAAAATTGCCGAGCATGAATTTTTCGAGGTCAATTTTATGAGGTTCCGAAAAATCGAAAAGGAAATTGCTGAGTCCGGGCATGGAGTGGAGTAAAAGCTTTACGCCTTCCTTTACCTTCAAAATGCCCATATCCGCAGTTATGTTTTCCGCCGGGTTACGTACGTAGGGTATAACCGATTGAAAATAGCCTTGCAGGAAGTCGTTGGCAGGAATCAAAATATTAGGCGGCCCAATATACTTTTGCTGCGCCCCGATATGTTCCTCCAGGGCTATTTTTCTGAGCAGGTCTTCTTGTAGGCTAATCACCAGCGTTTCGTAATTCTCATCAGCCAGCGGGGCTTTGGTTATTTGCCCCAGCTGGTTTTTACCGATCAGCAGCATTTCTCCCTTACTCATAGAAACCGTCTGACCTGAGGTTTCCAGGGTAAACTGCCCGGAAACCAGTAGTACCAGCGTGTTATGCTGCAGAAAGCCCACTTTCTCTTTCCGCGCCGCGGACAGGTAAGCGTAAAACAAAACTCCCGGAATGATTTCGTTTGGATTAGTCACTGCTATAAAGGTATAAAAAGCGAAGCTGTAAAGCCGTTTATCTTTGCAAATAAGTGCCGCCGAGTATAGCGCCAGGGGCGAAAGTAGTATTAAGGATATCCATCTCTTCAGCGGTAAACTTAATCTCCATAGCCGCCATATTTTCCGGCAGGCGCGACCTGCGGCTCATGCTTACCAGCGGCATAATATGGTCGCCCTGTGCATTAACCCATGCAATTGCGAGTTGAGTAGGCGTAAAGCCTTTATCTTTTGCTATTTGCTTTAACACCTCTACCTTTTCCAGGTTTTTCACCAGGTTATCGCCCTGGAAACGCGAGAAGTGGCCGTGATAGCTATTTGCAGGGAGCGGCGCTTTCATATCACCTGTAAGTAACCCTTCGGCGGTGTTAGCAAAAGCCACAACGGCGATGCCTAGCTCTTTAGCCGTAGGGAGCAGGTCGCTTTCTATCTGGCGGTCTGCCAGCGAGTAGCCTATTTCTAACGCAGATATAGGGTAAACGCTATTGGCTTTACGCAATTGTTCCGAAGTTATCTCAGAAACACCGATGTAACGCACCTTACCCTCTTTAACCAGGTCGGCCACAGTTCCGATGATGTCTTCTACAGGGACACTGTTATCCATTCTACAGGGCTGGTACAGGTCGATGGTTTCAATACCAAGGCGAGTCAAGGAATAGTTGATAAAGTTTTTAATGGCGATAGGCCGCAGGTCAAGCCCAAGCCATTGGCCATTGTGAAATATGGCGCCAAATTTTACGCTGATAAAAGCATCATCGCGCCTGCCTTTTATGCCTTTGCCTACCAGCAGCTCATTATGGCCGGCGCCATAAAAATCCCCGGTATTCAGGAAGTTGATGCCGTTATCTAATGCCGCCTTGATGGTGGCTATACTTTCAGTTTCATCGTTTACCGGGCCACCCCAAACGGACGACATGCGCATGCAGCCTAATCCAAGTTTAGATACAAGCGGGCCATTTTTGCCGAGGGGTATTTTTGTTATCGTTGTCATAGATGTTTTTGCTTAATGATTAACGATACAAAGTTCGTGATGTTTGGCGATTGCAGGTTTCTTTTACGGCTCAAATTGCTTGCCTGTATGGCTCGGTCTTCAAAAACAAAAAATCCCTGTGAGTGCAGGGATTTTTTATAAACACCATTTCTTAAGCTATTATAGTTCTTGTATTACTTCGATAGAAAGACCTGTAATATTTGAAATAAAACTAATATCAAGTCCGCTATTTTTCATTTTTAAGGCTAGATGACGTATGGTTTCTTCCTTGCTTTCTCTCTTTGCCTGGTCCAATAAAAACTCTTCTATACCCATAGCCACGATTGATTAAAGCTTTTGTATTTCTTTAACAGAAAGGCCGGTAATATTGGCAATCAGACTAATATCTAGACCGCTATTCTTCATTTTTAATGCAATATCACGTGTGTTTTCTTCACGAGCCTCTTCTCTGCCTTCCTCCTTGCCTTCTTCTCTACCTTCCCTCTTAGCTTGATCCAGTAAAAATTCTTCTATACCCATGGTTTTACTCCTTTTGGTTAAAGTTTCAATCTCTTTCTCAAATTTATGAAATAATTACTCTACCTCAATATTCTCCAAATACTTATAACCACTGCCGGTATTTATCATCAGTACCTTTTCGCCATCCTTTATCCATTCGCTATTTTTTAGTTTCTTAAAGGCTTGCCACAGTGCCGCGCCTTCCGGCGCTATCAGCATACCCTCATGGCGAGCTATTTCTTTGAGGGAGGTACTCATTTCATGATCGCTGATAGTTAGCGCTGTGCCATTGCTTTCGCGCAGCACTTTTAGTATTTGTTTGTCAGCGTAAGGTTTGGGTACGCGCAGTCCGTTGGCTATGGTAAAACCGCCATCGGCAAACGTTGAAACAGGCGAGCCGGCATTAAATGCACTCACAATACCATTACAGCTTTCGGATTGCACAGCAACCATGCGTGGCCGCTTACCGTCAATCCAGCCTAATTGTTCCATTTCGTCAAAGGCTTTCCATATACCTATGAGGCCAGTGCCGCCGCCGGTGGGGTAGAGTATCACATCGGGCAGTTGCCAGTTAAATTGCTCCCCAATCTCGTAGCCCATGGTTTTTTTGCCTTCAAGGCGGTAAGGCTCTTTCAGGGTTGATACCTGGAACCAGCCGTTTATTGATGCCAGCTCATTCACCAGCTTGCCGCAGTCGTTTATATTACCTGCAATCTCTACCAGTTCAGCGCCATAAAGCCGGCATTCATCCTTAAAAACCTGGGGTGTTTGCTGAGGCATATACACAATAGCCTTTATGCCCGCGCGGGCAGCGTATGCCGCTAATGCGCCGCCGGCATTACCTGCCGTGGGCGTGGCAATGGTATCGATGCCCAGTTCCTTTGCTTTTGATACAGCCGCGCTTATGCCCCGTGCCTTGAATGAGCCGGTGGGGTTACCTGATTCATCTTTCCAGAAAACATCATTGCCAAGGGTAAACTGTTTCAGGTTTTCTATCGGGATAATTGGCGTAAAACCCTCGCCAAGCGTAACGATGTTTTTCTCATCGGTAACCGGCAAAAACTCCTTATAGCGCCACATATTCGCCGGGCGACTTAACAGCGCCGACTTGTCAAAGCCACCCGTAAAATCATAAGTGGCAAATAGCGTCGATGCGCAATTTTTACAAATCGTATTTATAACAGCGGCATCATGAATGGTGCCGCATTCGGGGCATGTTAAATTTTTTATTAACGAGCCTGTTTCCGTTTCAATATCACTAACCATTTTTTAGAATAAAGGCTAAGAGCCAGATCAAGAACCAAGACAAAACAAATACGGTTTTGACAGCCGTGAGGTTGCGCCGCTATCTTTTTTATCTTGATTCCTGGCCCTTGGTTCTAATAGAATTATTTTGTGGCAAATATATCGCCGGGGTTCCATGTAGGCCTGTCAGTATCATTAGCTACCAGGTATCCTATTAAAAAGTTAAGTTCGGCGTATGTTTTGCCTGCAGTAAAGTTAAAGATACCATTAATATCGTCCTGCGGTTTGTGGTAGTATTTTGCCCGCCATTTGGCAACGAAATCATTAAGGTTGTTTTTGCCATCGGCTGTTTTCGCGCCGTATTTAATATGCAGGGCGGGTATGCCGTTTACTACGAAACTGTATTGGTCGCTACGGACAAAACGCACCTGTTTCGGCTCTGGGTCTGGCTCAACGCCGAGGCCGAGATAGCCAGCTGCCTGGTCAACCTGTTTGGCAAGCGATGAATGTTCTGCGCCTAATGCAGTTACCGACAGTAGCGGAGCGATGATGGTAGGCATATCGGTATTTACATCGGCCACAATATCTTTAACAGGTACAGTAGGGCGTGCCGCAAAATAGCCGGAACCAAGGTCGCCCAGCTCTTCGCCGGTAAGCAATACGGTTAATATCGAACGTTTTGGTCTTTCTTTAATGTTATGGTAGATGCCCGAGATGGCTAGCACGCTGGCAACGCCCGATGCATTGTCATGCGCACCGTTATAAATCGAATCGCCTTCAACAGGGCGGCCAATACCTAAGTGGTCCAGGTGGGCACTGTGCACTACGTACTCGTTTTTCAGTTTTGGGTCGCTGCCTTCAATTTTGCCGACAACGTTATAGCTGATGATATCATTATACGTTGACGTATAGGCCAGCTTCAGGCTACCGTTTAAAGCAAGTGACGATGGCTGGCCGCTTTTCATCTGCGCCACCATTGCGGGGATAGTTTTACCGGCATCTTTCACAAGGCCATTGAATACTGCATAGCTTAACAGCGCCAGTACTTTTACGTCATCTGAATAAAAAGAACGTGAAATAACCACTGAGCCGTCTTTACCAATAACACTGTACTGCCCGCCGCGCATATTACTCATGCGCGAAGTTGAATCTGCACTGCAAATCATCACACCGATAGCGCCGTGGTCCGCAGCAGCTTTCAATATGGTGGTCGGGTTCATGGTGTGCGACATTACCGAGGATGAGAATTTATCAGGTGCGCCGCGCACTACCAGCACAACTTTGCCTTTAACATCAAGCCCGGCGTAATCATCATATCCAAGCGATGGCTCACTTGCACCATAACCGGCAAATACCAGCGGTGCATCAAGGGAAATGTCAGGTTTTGACGGATTTGGCAGCACATTAAAATCCGCGCCTTGCTTTAGTTCGGTAGCGGTTTTAGTAGTCAGTGTTGCGGTTGCCGTACCTGCCGTAGCTTTACGCAGCTTTACTTCCTGCACCCAGGTGCCGTTTTCGCCGGCAGGTTTTACGCCAAGGCTTTTTAAACGGCCGGTTACATAGTCAACTGCCATTTGGAAACCTTCAGTCCCTGGGCCCCTGCCTTTTAATTTGTCGTCGGCCAAATAGGCGATATCGGCCTTAATTTGCGCGGTATCAATCTTAGCAAATGCTTTCTGAATTTCGGCGCTTACCTTTATTTGCTGCGCGAAAGTTGAATGTACCAGGCATACCAGCAATGCAGCCGGCAGCATCTTAAAAACTCTTATCATGGTTATAATTTAGTACTTAACAGAACCGGGATTAAGTGGATTTTATGGATTGTCCATCCTGTCTTTTAAAGTTAGGAAAAACAATATCCGTAACAATTCCTTAATCCCGGCCAAGGTATTAACTAACTGCTTCAGCCGCAAATTGGTATTGGAATTGTTACCGTATTATTCGCCTTTTTCAACCATAAACCGGGGCTGTTTTTTAAATAAGGTCCAGTCGGCAAGTAAGCGAACTTTCAGCTCTTGCAGAGGCTCATCAGTTTGCCATTTTGCATCCAGTATTTCAAGGCGGTAAATATGCTTAAGCAAACAGTAACACATAGTAAATTGTCCGCATGCAATTACATCGTCGCGTTGTACCTGTACGCCGTCCCCAAACCATAATGTGGTGGGCACTGCGGTGGCATTAGTAGCGATGGCCTGCATCTCTGCGGTAGGCATCAGGTTATCGGATACTTTATGCCACCATTTCTTGTCTTTTGCGTTAAGATTGGCTATGCGGGTATCTGCATGCTGCGCCGAGAATTCATAAATATAACAGGAGAGCGCACGGTTTTTATAAGCCGGCATGCCATAAAAATCTGCGAAATACTGCCTGCGTATCTGCTTCAGAAAAAGATCCGTAGTGATAAGCAGCGTTGAGTTTAACCGGGTTTGCAGCATTTGCTGAAAGCGGTTGAATTTTATTTTGAAGAAAATGCCGATAAACTTATCTATCACGGTGCCAAAGCTTTTTGCGAGGCCTTTCTCAAACTTATTAAAGGAAAGTACCGTCCAAAAATAAAAAGCAGAATAAAGGCCCGTTGTCAGCACAAAAAACAGGCCCACGCGACGGGCTATGCCGTCCATAAACAGCGATAACGCCAGGCTCACCAAAAATATTACAAGGCCGACCGGCATCAGCTTACGCAGACCATCAATCGTGAAGTTTTTATACCAGCCGCTTGTTTGCGGCGGGGTTACATAACCATTTACAAAATAGCTGGACACATCGCAAACCATCATCAGGTCGAACTGCTTTTTAGGGTGATGTTCTGCACGGTAGGTATCTTCCATCATCATGCTGAATAGCCCCTGGTTATCAACCACACCGCCATCTACCATACAAAAAGGCTGCTTATTTACGGTTGGCAGTTTTAGCGGATTATTGTTTTTATAGTTGATAGCGTCCAGCATCTCATTTACATCTGTAAGGCCGGGGTTTATGTAATCATTAGGGTATATCATCGGCTCAAACCCGCTTGGGAAACAGGAAGAGGTTGCCGCAATATCACCGAGCCGAAGCTTGCGGGCTACCTCCGGATTGTTAAAATTGAGGTAGTAGTTTCCAACGGTCCGAATACTGTCATCCTCCCCGTTGGTTTGAAAGCGGAACGAAATGCCGTTATTCAGCTCCGTGGCATTAAAACAAACTCCTTTAAGGTGCGGATTGGCAGCCCGGTTAAAATATACGTCGAACAAATTAGCATTGGGGTGCTGCGGGTCCTGGAACAGCATTTTATCATAAGCCTTGGCAAATGCATTAATAATATTCTGGCTTTTCTCTACCGTAACGGTCTTCTTTTTGCCGCTTTCAACGGTCTCGAGCTTGCCTTTTTCGTTCCAGCATTTTGGGTCGTTCAAAATAGCACAAACCTCCTGGAGCAGTCCGTCTCCGTCAAGGAAGGTTTTCATATCGGCATAAAACTTCGCAAATGAAAAACCGGGTTTAAAAATACTGGCGGAATAGTAAGTACTTGCAAGTGTGCCGCCCGAAGTAGAAGTGATAAATGTAACGTTATGCAGCAAAAAACGCTTTTTGTTATCTGTTTCGATATAAGCGCGGTTGAGGTATGACATTGCTCCCAAACTAAACGAGGTTGCCCTGAATCCGCCTCCAGACAATGCCAGTGCCATTTCGCCAAAGGGCGTTTCGGGACTAATGTTTTGAAGCTTGCGGGAGGTGTCGACCTGCGGGTCCTGTACGGACGGTTGGGTTAATGAGTTAAAAAGTGCCATGGCGAAAAGGTTTAAAAATTAGATGTAGGTACTAACTGAAGCTAGTGTAACCTAAAGGTACAAAATTTTAAACACCTTACACGATTTACACGATTGAAGGATTTGTAAGATTTACAGGATTAATGCTTGGCTGCATTTACAAAGCGGCATCCTGTAAATCCTTCTAATCCTGTAAATCGTGTTGTGTTACTGGCCCTGCGTTTTCCAGTACATGTAAACAATAGCCACAACAACAATAATGGCTAAAACCCACAGACCTATTGCGCCGCGGCGCTTGTCCTGCCGCATCAGCCACACTAAAAGCCCAACAAACGGCGCTACAAAAATTACCCAGAATATGATTGATAGTATGTTCATTTAGCCCCCCAGCCCCCTAAAGGGGGAATTTTAATTATCTTATTACTACTAAACCTATAGCAACCCTTAGTTCCCCCTTTAGGGGGCCAGGGGGCCGAACGGCATCCTGGCCAGCGGCGCTACGTCCTGGCCGATGAATTCTCCTTTTAAATATTTGTGATAACCGGCAATGGCAATCATGGCGGCATTGTCTGTACAGTATTGCATGGCTGGTATAAAACAGCGCCAGCCTTTCTTTTCGCCTAAGGCTAACAATCCTTGCCGCAACCCTGTATTTGCTGATACGCCGCCTGCCAGGGCAACGTCTTTAATACCGTATTCATCCGCTACTTTCTCCAGTTTACGCAGCAATATAGTTGCGATACGCTTTTCAACAGATGCACAAATATCGTTTATGTTTTGCTGTATAAAATCAGGATTAGCGGCTACGTTATCCCTTATAAAGTAAAGGATAGAAGTTTTTAAGCCGCTAAAGCTAAAATCAAAACCAGGTATTTGCGGCTCGGGGAATTTGTAGGCATCAGGATTACCAAGACGTGCGTATTTGTCAATCAGCGGACCGCCTGGATAGGGCAGGCCCAGGATTTTGCTGGTTTTATCCATCGCTTCGCCGGCCGCATCGTCCAGCGTCTGCCCGATTACTTCCATATCGAAATAATCCTTTACCAACACAATCTGCGTATGTCCGCCTGATACGGTTAAGCATAAGAATGGAAATGAAGGCTTATTTTCGGCGATAAAATGCGCCAGCACGTGGGCCTGCATGTGGTTTACCTCGATAAGCGGGATGTTTTTTGCCAGCGCAAACGATTTTGCAAACGATACACCGACCAACAATGAGCCTAAAAGACCGGGACCGCGTGTAAAAGCTACAGCATCCACAGCATTTTTGCTTACTTTTGCGTTCAATAGCGCTTGTTGAACAGCAGGAACAATATTTTGCTGATGAACCCTCGAGGCAAGCTCGGGTACAACGCCGCCGTAGGCTTCATGAATGGTTTGATTGGCAATTACGTTGCTCAATATCGCACCATCAACACATACGGATGCAGATGTTTCATCACAGGAAGATTCGATAGCAAGTATTACAGGCACTTTTTTTGAATTAGTGATTTAGTGAATTGCTGAATTAGTGATTTAATGCATAACGGATAAGATTAAATATCATGAACGTTAAACTAAATTGGATTGATACTGTTAAACCAAACGCAGCTCAATCGCTAATTCACTAAATCAATAATTCACTAATTATTAAAAGGCAAAGTTATTAAAAAAGCACTCAAAATAGCGTTAAGTATCGTGCTGGTTATCCTGCTGATTTTCAGTATACTTTTGCTGGTGCTGCAATATAAGCCTGTGCAAACCTGGGCTGCAAAAAAGGCTGCCGCCTATTTTTCTGAAAAACTGAAGACCGAAGTCGGGATTAAAAGCCTATATGTGCAGCCGTTTTCATCGGTAGTGCTCGAGGGGCTTTATGTACTGGATAAACAAAAAGATACCCTATTAAGCACGCCGAAGCTCGAGGTCGACCTGAATAATTTTTCGCTTTTCAGCAGTATCAAAAATAAGATTATCGATTTTAAGATTATTCAAATCGATAATGGCTCGGCGTATCTTAAAAAGCAAAAAGACAGCCTATCAAACCTGCAGTTCATCATCGACGCATTCAGCGGGCCCAAAGATACGGTTAAAAGCAAGCCGTGGCATGTGGAGTTCGAAAAGATTGCCCTCAACAATTTCCATTTCAGGTTTAAAAACATGCTGGTCGACACAGTTATCAAAGGCATTAATTTCGACGACCTGGACGTGAAACATTTGAGCCTGGTGGTTAAGGACATGGACCTTACTAACCATCTTTTCAAAGGGAATGTAACCAACCTTACACTTAAAGAAAAAAGCGGTTTTTACCTTAAAAAGTTTAATGCCGACGCCACCATAGACACCAACCAGATACTGGCGCAAAACCTGCTCGTTATCACCAATCGCTCCTTACTCAAAAATTATTTCAGGATGAAGTTTAAATCCTTTGCGGATTTGAGCGACCATATAGAAGACCAGGTTTATATGGATGGCGATTTTAAGCAGTCGCGCATAAACTCAGCTGATATAGCTTTTTTTACTGACGGGCTGGAGTTCGTAACCTTTAACCTTGGGCTTGATGGCCGTATCCACGGTTACGTAAATAATCTTAAAGCCAAAAATCTAACCATTACCGGGGCAAAATCAACCTACATAAGGGGTGACTTTAATTTAAAGGGATTGCCCGACTGGGATAATACCTTCCTTGAACTAAACTTCGACCAGATTGCCACCAATAAAGCCGACCTGGATTACCTGTACAGCAACTTTGTGGGTAAGCCCTACGCGAAGGTTCCTGATATTATCGCCAAATTCGGTAACGTCAATTTCTCAGGCCGGTTTACTGGTTTGCAGAACGATTTTGTGGCCTACGGTACTTTTAAGACTAAACTTGGCCGTTTTGATACTGACGTTAACCTGAAAATAAATAAAGCCGGTGTGCCGTCCTATAGTGGTAAGCTGGATACCTATGCATTTGATTTGGGCGAGCTGCTTGACGAGAACGACCTCGGCCGCGTTACCATGAATGCAAACGTAAAGGGCAGTGGCGACGAGCTTAAAAACTTAAATGAAAATGTCGACGCCAAAATAAGCGAGCTGTCGTTTAAGGACTATAATTACCACAACCTTACCTTTAACGGCGATTTTGCGAAAAAAATAGCCAGTGGCAAGATATCGATCAATGATAAAAAAATTCACCTGGATGGTAAAGGAAGTGTTGATTTAAATCCCGCTTTGCCGGTTTATAGCTTCAACGGCTCGATAGCTAACGCCAACCTGCGCGATTTGAAATTCCTTAAAGACACCATAACCTTTACTACCCAAATCAACGCCAATTTTTCGGGGGATAATTTAAATAATCTTACCGGGGAGGCTGCCCTGCAAAAAATAAGGATTGTGGACCCCAGGAATAATTATGTGCTCGACTCGCTTGATGTAACAGCTACCGGTAAGGGTAATGCGCGGGCCATCAACCTGAAATCGGATGTGGCCGACGGTTATATCAAAGGCAGTTATGACTTAAATACACTGCCATCCTATTTTAAAACCATCTTAAAGAAATATATTCCATCGCTAAAAACAGATATAGTAACACCCAAGCCGCAGGATTTTTCGTTTAACCTGACGATAAAAAATATCGACCCGCTGATAGCCATATTTATGCCGGATCTGAAGATCCCTGACCAGGGAACTTTTATTGGCGAGTTCAATTCAGAAAAAAAGACAGCCACGCTCGAATCGTATATCAAAACCATTCAATACGGCAAAATGGTTTTTCATGATTTTATTATTGACGAGAGCACGACAGATAATGTCCTTGGCCTTAACGTTTCACTTAGCAAGGTAAATATTACTGATAGCCTGTTTATTAAAAACATTACTGTCACCAATTTTTTAAAGAATGACAGCCTGAATTTCAACTTAAAACTATCGGATAAAGATGCGGTAAACCAGTTGGATTTGTACGGCCTGGTGCAGTTTGGCCGTGATACCACAGCGAAACTGCACATACTACCATCAGACGTGATACTGGAACATCAGAACTGGAAGATACTAGAAAAGGCGCGGGTTAAGTTTTTGGATGGCAAAACGCAGGTTGAGGGCTTTGAGCTATCCAACGGGCAGCAAAAAGTACGCATTGACGGCTTTGTTTCAGATAACCCTGCGGACAAGCTAAAAGTTGCGTTCAGTAAATTCAGCATGGCTACTTTAAACCAGCTTACCAAAACGGCGGGTATACAAATGAAAGGATCGCTTAACGGTGATGTTAATCTTACCTCGATTTTGAAAACGCCCGGGATGGACGCCAAATTGGCCATCGACTCTATGATGATGAATAAGACACTCGTGGGCGATGTGAAGATATCATCAACACTTGGTAACGACCGCAAGCAGGCCGACGTAAACATCAACATTAAAAACCGCGGGCTGGAAACCATGAATCTTGCGGGCGCGTATCAAATAGGACATGGAACCGAAGACAAGCTGGACTTTGATGTAAATATGAATCAGACTGAAGCCATTATATTTGAGCCTTTTATTAAAGATTTGGTTTCGGATATAAAAGGTACGATATCGAGCAATATGAAGCTGACGGGGCCTGTATCTAAGCCTAAGCTGAACGGTACGATGGCCTTAAATAACCTCGGGGTAACTGTAAATTATTTAAAAACACCTTACACGGTTTCTGATACGGTTGATGTGGTTAACAGCGTGGTGAAAATTTCCAGTATGACGCTTCACGACAGTAATAAGGGCACAGGAAAGGTTACCGGCACCGTCGACATGAACGATCTTTCCAATCCGGATATCGAAGTTGACGTGGACGCCAACAACCTGATGGCGCTGCACACCAATTTTAAGGATAATCACCTGTATTACGGCACCGCGTTTGGAACAGGCAGTTTCAGCTTTAAAGGCCCTGTTGACAACATGAAGATTGATATTAAAGCCAGCACCGAGGCGGGTACGGTATTTAATATCCCCCTGAATACCTCAATTACAGTGAGTGATTATGACTTTATAAAATTTGTGAGTCATAACGATACAGCTAAAGCCAAGCCAAAGCAGCTGGCATTTAATGGCGTTACACTGAACTTTGATCTGACCGTAGACGAAAAAACAACGGTTAAAATAACTACAGACTACGGCGTACTTGAAGGCAGCGGGCAGGCGAGGAATTTAAAGCTGAACATAAACAGCCTGGGCGATTTTGAAATGTTCGGCGCCTTTTTAATTACCTCGGGTAAGTTTGAGTTTACGGCGAAAAATTTCATCAGCAAAAACTTTACGGTTAACCAGGGCGGCACCATCCGCTGGACGGGTAACCCATCAAACGCCACTATCAACCTGAATGCAATTTACGAGGTGCGCACCGATATCCAGCCGCTTTACCAGGCCGCCGGTTCACAATCGCCCAAAGGACGTTCTTATGAGCTGGTACAGGCCGAGTTAATTTTAGGAAAAACACTGTTACAGCCAAGTATCGATTTCGATTTTAACTTCCCCCTTGACCCATCGATAAAGGAAGACTTGAGCACTTACCTGTCAGATAATAATAACCGCAGCCAGCAGGCATTGAGTATCATCGTACGCCGTAACTTCAGCAACGGCACCAACAACAACCTTACCGACCAGGTACTGGGTACGGCCGGCGAAGCGGTAAGCGAATTTGCGTTTAACAAGCTCAATAGCCTTATATCACAGTCGAACGTAAAAAATCTTGATTTGAACATTCGTTCGTTTAACGACCTGGGCGTTTCTTACCGGTTTAAAAACAGGCTTATACTTACCGGAAGCTTATTTAACTCCACCTCGGGCAGCGATTTATTTAACAATAATACCAGCCTGTTTAACTCGAGCTTTAGCCAGCTAACCAAGGATTTTGAAGCGCAATACCTGATACGTAAAGATGGTAATCTGTATGGGAAGTACTCATACCGCGTGCTGAACAGTACGACGCTGAATACATTGGGCGGTAATTTAACCGAGCAGTATGTAAACGGTATCGGTTTGGTTTACCAGCGCGATTTCGATACGTTTGGTGAGTTTATCAGGAATATATTCAGATCCGGCACGCGCACGCAGGCTCCGGTTAACCCCGCACCAATCCCAACAAAGCCGGCTACAGCACCGGCGCCGGTTGTTGCCCCGCCGCCAAAATCAGATGAAGAAGAAGATTAATGATCGAGCATGATGGTATGCTCCATCTTATCCCTTTTGGTTTTCAGATAGTTCTCGTTATGCGGGTTTGACGCAATTTCAATCGGTACGTTTTCCACGACTTCCAACCCGTAGCCAATTAAGCCGGCACGTTTCTTGGGGTTATTGGTCATCAGGCGCATTTTTGATATACCGAGGCTGCGCAATATTTGTGCACCCACGCCATAATCGCGCTGATCCATTTTAAAGCCAAGCTCAATGTTTGCTTCAACAGTATCCATGCCATTCTCCTGCAAGTGATACGCTTTAAGTTTATTGATGAGGCCTATCCCGCGACCTTCCTGGTTCATGTAAACCACTACGCCTTTGCCTTCCTTATTTATCATCTCCATGGCTTTGTGCAGCTGAGGGCCACAGTCGCAGCGGCAGGAACCGAAAATATCGCCGGTAACGCATGAACTGTGCACGCGTACCAGTACAGGCTCGCCAGGTTCCCAGCTGCCTTTTACCAGTGCCAGGTGATGCTCGCCGGTATCTGCCTGGGTATAGGCAATCATATCAAAATCACCCCATTGGGTAGGCATTTTTACCGATACGTCCTTATGTACCAGCGATTCAGTCGCCAGGCGATAGGCAATCAGGTCTTTTATAGATACAATTTTAAGATCAAACTCTTTGGCGATAGCTAAAAGCTCGGGCAGGCGGGCCATTTCGCCGTCTTCCTTCATTATTTCGCAGATAACGCCTGCCGGCTCAAAGCCGGCTAAAACTGATAAATCAACGGCAGCTTCTGTATGGCCGGTACGACGCAGCACACCGCCATCCTTAGCTATCAATGGGAATATATGGCCTGGACGGCCCAAATCTTCAGGCTTGGTTGCAGGGTCAATAAGGGCAAGTACAGTTTTTGAGCGGTCAGACGCCGATATGCCGGTAGTACATCCCGCCAGTAAATCAACCGAAACGGTGAAGTTGGTTTCATGCGAGGTAGTGTTACGGCTTACCATTGGCTCAAGTTCCAGTTCCTTCGCGCGTTTATTGCTGATAGGCGCGCACACAAGGCCGCGACCGTGGCGTACCATAAAGTTTATCGTTTCGGGAGTGGCATTGTGGGCGGCGGTTAAAAAGTCGCCTTCGTTCTCGCGATCTTCATCATCAACAACAATAATTGTCTTACCGTCTTTTATAGCTTCAATTGCTTCGTCTATCGTATTTAGCATTTATCCGGGTGTTTGATGCGGTATTATTGATTAACGGCCACATCGTAGGTTTGTAAAAACTAACCGCAAAGTTAGATTATTAGAAAATCATTCCAGTCGGCGGTTTGTAAATTAGTTAGGAGTGGTTGTATTTGTTGTAATAGTTGGTAGAAGTTGTATTTGTTGTAGTAGTTGTAAAGGGTGTAAATGAAAAGCCACCATGTTAGTCAATACGGAAGGTTGCCGGATTGGTTGCCTTAAAGTATTTTCAACCACTACAACCCTTACAACGTTTTTAACTTCTACAACTAATATAACCTTTACAACATCTTCAACTAACCGCTTTCTTCCGCTTAAATATCCTGTTAAAAAAGCGTTTATAAAGTTCCATGTCGAACAATGCGGAGTCGGTAGCGGCCTTGTAGGATAAAAATATCCCGATAGGTGTAATGATGGCGATTGAAATCCATGAACCGATAATAGGAGAGAGGTCGCCATCTTTCACAGCTTTTTCGCCGATGGTCGAAATGATATAATAAATAAGGAAGAATATAACCGACACCACTACCGGCAAGCCAAGGCCACCTTTGCGGATAATGGCCCCCAGCGGCGCACCTATTAAAAACAAGGCGAGGCAACCCGCCGAAAGCACAAATTTTTTATGAAACTCCAGCCGGGCGCGGCGCACGTTCTTGCTGAGCTCACTGGTCCGGTCAGCACGGTTTTTCAGCAGGTCCTGTATAGAGCGGGCTTCGCTGCTGGCATTAGCCGTTGCCGACAGCTGTTCATATAGTTTTAGGTCGTTAAAATTTTTGTCTGCTTTTATGGTGCCTTTGTATTTCTTTGCCGTATCCGGATTTACGTTTATCGAGTAATATTTAATATAGGCGGTTATCAGCTTATAATTGACCCGCAGCGTACTATCCACCTGCCGGCGGTTTTGCTTTTCGTTATCTTTTAGCTGACTTAGGTTCATCATCTGCAGTGCGCCCCTAAACTCATTTTCGTCGGTGCGGTGTTTATTGAAGGCAAAGCTCGATATATCAAATTTTTGCTCGGTTTCTTTAAAGCGGTAACGAATCAGCCTTTGCCTGTAATCAAAATTATTGCGGCCTTTGTCCTCGTTATATCTAACACCGTCTTTAAGCTTTAAAACCAGGAACATACCATTAGGGGTGCGGTACATTTTACCCTCTTTTGCAATAAGTACATCCGTGTTGTTTTGTGCTACGTTTTTTGAGTAGATCATGACGCCGTGCAGCGTCTGACCGTCAGGGTCTTTTTTATTTACCCTTACAACATAGCCGGGGAAACTATTACTAAAAACGCCCTCCGGCAGGAAATTGGCCGACTTTTGCTGGCGGGCATCATACAATAGCGAGAAATATTTAAGGTTAGCTATGGGCAGCATATAATCTGAAAAGATAAATGCGCCGATACTCAAAATACCGATGGTTATAAACATGGGGTATAACGCCCGGCGAAGCGAAATACCGGCCGATTTTATCGCTACCAGCTCGTAATTTTCGCCGAGGCTGCCATAAGTCATGATGGAAGAAAGCAGTACTGATAGCGGCAGCGCCATCTGAACGTTGGTAGCCGACGCGTACATCATCAATTGGACAATAACGTACCATTCAAAGCCTTTGCCTATCAGGTCGTCGATATACTTAAACAAAAACAGCATCAGCAGCACAAACATCACGATAAGGAACGTAACGAGGAACGGCCGTATAAAAGATTTAAGTATTAAGAGGTGTATTTTCTTCATGTTTACCCTGTGACCCAAAACGGCAGCAGCCCGAAAAGCAAAGCTATACGCGCTTAATTAGATGTTAAGAACGGCGCATTATGTTTTAGCGTACAAAAGTAAGAATATTTAATTTTTCAGGCCCCTAAAGTGCTGATAAGATACTTTATCTGGTTGTCCCAGATAAGTTTACGTTCGCCTATGGCGTCTTCGGCGGCAAAATCGGTAATGCCGAGTGCTACATCGCTGGTAAGCTCGTCCTGCAGAATCTCCATTTCGAAATAATATTGAGGGTCGTCATCCATCCAGCGAAACCTTACCAGCTTATTTTCTTTTGCGAGCAGCAGTTTGGCTCTTTGCTCCTCGTCATCCCATGTAAAGGTATAAACCTGGTCTTTTACATTCACGTCATCAGCAAACCATTGCGACAGTCCGTTAGGTTCATTCAGAAAGCTGTATAGTATCCGCGGAGATGATTTTATTTCATACTCTATATTAAATTTCTTCTTTTCAGGCATGCTCGGGTTGTAGTTGAATACCAATAAGCTGTAAATGTTAACATTTTTTCTAAAGAAAACGAATTTCTGCTATATTTGCAAACCTTTTTCGGATGGGCGATTGGTTTGGCTTAATTTAGTAAGATTAAAGCAAAAGCCGAAATGTTCGGAAAGAAATAAAAACCCGGCGGGGTAGCTCAGATGGTTAGAGCGTAGGATTCATAACCCTAAGGTCGGCAGTTCGATCCTGCTCCCCGCTACTGTTCAAGTTAGAAGCCTTGAGTCGAAAGATTTGAGGCTTTTTTGTTTACTGTCGATGCAATCTACAGGCATACTCATCCGAAGTTACAAACTTCGGACAGCGGCACTTTTTATTCTGGTGCAACCTTCCTTATACAGTTTCGCTTGCTTTTTAAAAAATCTTATCTTACTTTTGATGTAGGAAACGAGCGCCCCAGTTGTGAGTGACTGAAACGCGAGGCTAATTCAAGTACTGACAAGCCTAAAAAACAGCAAATTTTCGTTAAACCCGCTGGCATAGGTTGTCCTTAAACACTCTCGACACCGATTTGAAGTCCAGCCTTTAACAGGAAATTGCTATGCAACTTGAAATCACAAAACGTTGCGCAGACTCTCTGCGCTCATTCTCTCAAAATCAATTCGGGGTTCAAATCAAATCGTCACATGCTCATGAACTTGTGGCTGCTTACATGGGCTATTCATCCCGTGCGGCTTTATTGGCCGACTCAAAATGCCCCATTACTAATTTAAGACAGGCCGAAATTCTCGTCTTAACACCTACGGCACCAATCAGGGAACGCCGCGCGGAACTTAAAGGGCTACCGGAAAATTTACCCGATGATATTGCGGAAGGTGTTTATCTGCCCCTTTATAATGAGAAATGGATTTTACACAAAATATGGCCGACTTTGGAAGAATTGGGGAAAGCCCTTGCTGACCAACACTTGAAGTCGAAACCGGCTTACTTTGGAGACCAGGCGGTTCAAAGGCACGGGGTTAAGTTAGAATTTCATAACGGTGAAGTGGCAATAGTAGTTTTCCGCGAATATGTTTCGCCGAGCCTTACGCTATCATTAATGAGGAATGTAACGCGAAGCGTTGTCGACGTATTTCTCCTTAAGCGGGTGGCGTGCCATATTGGTTACGTGCTGGCAAAACATCATACAACTGAGGCCGAAACGTTGGATGCAGCCGCAGAGAAAATGAGGGATGTCTATCACGGGATAATTAGCCCACAATCTCATAATGAGGTTACACTGCTTGCAACGTCTGAACCAAGCTTCACCGACTGGTTAACAAAGCATAAAAACAGAGATTCCCCACTCGGTGATTTGGCAAACAGACACGGATTCGCGGACAGGGATGGCGCATGGCCTTCATATAATAACTTGGAAGCCTACCAAGATTATCTTAAGCTCAATAACCCGCCTTTGGGTGCGATGTCCGCTTTAGAAAGGGCTTGGAAAACCTACGAGACTTTCCTGAAAAGAAAACGGTCGCCAAATTCAAATAAACGGGCGACAAGACCTGTTCTGAAAAAACACGACCCGCGAACAATAGTGTTTGTTAAAAATGTCACGCCGCTTCATTACCTTAAGCGAACAGCAGAAAAGTTTAGCGTTGGGGATAAAGCATGGGTTTCATGGGACGGGCGTAAGGCTATTCCGGTTACGATTCTTGAAGTTGATGAAAGACATTACTCATTCAGGACAGAGCGACCGATCAAAAATGCCGGCAGCAGATATTCTTTATTTTTAGATGAAGTAAGAAGTACCCCGGAGTTAGCCTGTATTAATCGCGTTACCTCTTAAGGAGCGGTTGAGAGCGTCTAAGTCCTCCAAAAAGTTCGACATTTCACGCGTTCCTTCTACAAGTTAAAAAGCCTCAAATCGATTTGAGGCTTTTTGTTTTTTTTGCGAGTGCGAACACTCCCGATCATTTTTGGGTTAAGCATGGACGTTTAACCGGGTCGGAATAAAATTTCAAGTACATAATTTCCAACCCTCCCATTGCCTGGTCCGGGTATCAGTGTGTCCGTTTCAGCTTTAAACAACTCTGATGGTGGCCGCTTCTATGGCAATTTTGAGTCATAAACATTTAAAACACAACATCATGAACTCAAAAACACAAAAAGCAATTTATTGGGCAGGCGCATCATTTATGTCATTATGGTTTGGCGCCAGCGGTTTCTTCGAACTGACCCACAACCCTATTGTTTGGGACATCACAGTAAAACTGGGTTATCCACCACATTTCATTTACATTTTGGGTGTCGCCAAATTATCGGGTGTTATCGTATTGCTAACCCCTAACCGCCTGCTAAGACTAAAGGAATGGGTATTTGCCGGAATTTTCTTTGATATCCTTTTTGCCTTCTTCTCTAAAATCGTAGTACTTGGTTTCCCTGCTACTATCGATGCAATCATTGCGTTTACTGTTATCAGCGTGACTTATACCATGTTCAGGAGGCTCTATCCTGCCGCGTATGTTAAGGCTGCCGAAAACGTTTAATAGCTAATTTCTTGTAAAACGAAAAGCCCGGGGAGATTTTCCAGGGCTTTTTGTTTTATTAGGTTCATCCTACCGTCTTTTGCCAATCCGGAACCTGTGGTAAAGAGGATGGCAAATGGAGGAAGATCAGCAAGAATATTTGAGAACGCTATTGTCCGGTTCGGCACCCAAAACGCCTGGTTCAGGTGTAATCTCATTTCCCCGGCCGGCGGGCAGGTTACTTTTGTTGTCAAATAATGCAAATCAATCTTTTGAAAACAAAATAAAGCTAAGCACCATGAACAACCATCGTAACATCAGCCGACCATTTTTAGCACTTATCGTATTATTGGCGATCATCACTCAAATCAGGTCGGTGAGCGCGCAAGAGTTAACATCAAACAATTTACCAACCCACTTTACAACAATCAAACAGGTTAATGCCGGCGTGCTGAACGTAGGCTACGCTGAGGCTGGCCCGGTCAATGGGCAGCCGGTAATCCTGCTCCATGGCTGGCCTTATGATATCAACAGCTATGCAGGTGTGGCGGCTTTGCTGGCGGCTAAAGGTTATCATGTAATCGTCCCCTACCTAAGGGGATATGGCAGCACCCGTTTCCTTTCTGCGCAAACGCAGAGAAACGGGCAACAAGCAGCCCTGGCACTGGACATAATCGCACTGATGGATGCTTTAAAAATTCAAAAAGCAGTTATCGGCGGCTTTGACTGGGGGGCGCGCACTGCAGATATCATCGCAGCTTTGTACCCCGAAAGATGCAAAGCCCTGGTATCAGTAAGCGGTTACCTTATTGGGAGTCAAAAAGGGAATATCGCTCCACTGCCACCCAAAGCTGAGTTAAGCTGGTGGTACCAATTTTACTTTGCTACAGAACGTGGCCGGGCCGGTTATGCAGCCAACACAAAAGAGTTTAATCAAGTGATCTGGCAAACCGCCTCCCCAAAATGGCAGTTTAGCGATACCACCTATGCACAATCGGCTGCCGCTTTTAATAATCCTGACCATGTGGCTATCGTAATTCATAATTATCGCTGGCGTTTAGGGCTGGCTAAAGGCGAAGCCCGATACGATGAACTGGAAAAAAAGCTTGCTGCCGCACCTGTCATCACAGTACCGACAGTAACGCTTGAAGGCGATGCCAACGGCGCCCCGCATCCTGATCCGGCAAATTACGCTGCAAAATTTAAAGGAAAATATGCGCATCATACCATAACCGGGGGCATAGGCCATAACCTGCCACAGGAAGCACCCAAAGCATTTGCTGATGCTATTATTGAAGCTGATGGCTTTGCGAAATAACGAACAATTCTTAATTATCAATTTTAATAAATATAATCAAAAATGGAAACTATCAATATTATCGAAACAGCCGCCAGTGCAGTAGAAAAAGTATTATATACCGGGAAAGTTCATGTCGCCGGTGGCAGGGACGGCGCCGCTAAAAGCACTGACGGACGGCTGGATATCAGCTTGAGTTCGCCGGGCACTAAAGGCGCGGGTACCAACCCCGAACAACTTTTCGCGGCCGGCTGGTCGGCCTGCTTTATCGGGGCCATGCGCCATAACGCGGCCAAACAACAATTCACTTTGCCGGAAGCTGCATCCGTTGATACCGAGGTTGACCTGGCCACTAATGAAGGCAGCTTCCTACTGCAGGCGCGGTTAAAAGTTAACCTGCCGGGATTACCGGTTGAGCAAGCCATGACCGTTGTGGCAGCCGCACATGAAACCTGCCCTTATTCCAAAGCTACCCGGGGCAATATCAATGTTACTATCAATGTATCGGTATAAGCCGGATTTAATAAAAAACAGGCAGGCCATTTGAGCGATGGTTCCTGCCTATTTCTTTTCCTGCTGCAAATAATATCTATAAATTTGACCCGGGGCCTATCATGAATAAACAAAAATTAAAGATATCCGCCGCAGTTATATGGGTCAGCTCTATTACAATAGGGCTGTTGTCATCTGTTCCGCAGATTGCGCAACAGCGTTTTAATACAGCCGAAGCCGCAGTGAACGCGGGCATTACCTCTGCATTTGCTTTGCTGATGTGGTATGTTAACATTTATATGTTTTCCTATCAATCCAAAGGGCCGGCCAAACACCAAATCTCCTATGGGAGGCTCGTTAATAGTTTACTGATCGGGATCGGGGTGATGTTCGGTTTGGCGTGGATACAGCAGCTCATTTTGTCGCATATTAATTTCGGGCCGGTGATGCTGATGGTGGAGGTACGGGGTATCCTGATCAACCTGGTTTTTTATATGTTCCTGCAGCTGTTGCAACAAAATTACGAGAACCAATATGTAAATATGGAGCTGGAACGTATCAAAAACGATAACCTGGGCGCACAGTATGAACTATTGAAGCAACAGGTTAATCCGCACTTTTTGTTTAACAGCCTTAATACGCTGAAAGCTATGGTAGAGACCGGCGATGCAGAGGCGGTAGATTTCATTCTGAAGCTCTCAAACTTTTACCGCTACACGCTGGAGAGCCGGAAACTCGACCTTATACAGGTAACCGACGAAATGGAAATTGTAAAAGCTTACCTGTTTTTGCAGAACGCCAGGTTTGAAGGTGGCTTTACTTTTAAAAACGAGCTGGACGACAAGGTGCTGCATACTCTCATCCCTCCTTTTACCCTGCAACTGCTGGTAGAGAATTGCCTCAAACATAATGTGGTATCAGCAGAAAAGCCACTACATATCCGTTTATATGCCGGGGCTGGTCATATCATTATCGAAAACCCGATTCGTTTGAAATACGGAGACCATAACTCGCTTGGCGTGGGCTTGAAAAATATCCGGATGCGTTACCATCACCTACTGGAAAAACAGGTAGAAATTATTAATGACGGAAAACTGTTCCGGATCAAACTACCCTTAATTTATGAATATCATCATCATTGAAGACGAGCTGAGAACAGCCAAATCGCTCGAAATTATCATCCTGGGCCTGCGCCCGGAGGCTAAGATCATCGGGCAATACCAGAGTGTGGAAAGCTCGGTAGCGGCATTGACGAATAGCCCGCAGCCTGACCTGATTTTTATGGATATCCAATTAGCCGATGGCTTATCATTCGAGATTTTTAAATCCGTTAAAATTACCAGCCCTGTAATATTCTGTACAGCTTTTGACGAATATTCGCTCGAAGCTTTTAAGCGCAACGGGGTCGACTACGTGCTTAAACCCTTTTCAACGGCGGACATCCGGGAAGCGTTCCGTAAGGTAGATGAGCTGAAAAATTTCTTCCAGCAAAAGGTAATGCCCGATCTCGGGGACTTATTATCCAAATTGGGATCGCCTGCCGGTAAAACCAGCTTCCTGGTCTTTAAAAATCAAAAGTACACTACCGTCCACACTGATAACATAGCTTTTTTTTATATCCGTAATGATGCTACGTCGATTATGTGTTTTGACAAGCAGGAATACGCCGTTAGCCAGTCGCTCGATCAAATTACCGGTTCCGTTTCATCAACGCAATTCTTTAGGGTGAACCGGCAATACCTGGTCAACTTTAAAGCAATTAAGGAAGTGGAGCATTACTTTTTGCGTAAGCTTTACGTCAAACTTGTTATTGAAACACCTGAAAAGCTGCTTATCAACAAGGAAAAATCTACCGCTTTTCTTTCCTGGATGGAAGACAGGTAAAAAATTATTACGGCTCAATCTGTCCGGCCGGAGCGCCGATCTGTCTAATTGAGCCCTTTTTCACTCCTTTAAGGTCGCGGGGCCACCTACTTTTGAATCAAACAAAATTCAAAAAAGATGAAACCCGTAAAAACAATAGCCGCCGGTGCAGTAATTATCTTAACCCTCGGCTTTACTACGCTGATTAACCGCAGCCAGGCAGCTAAACCACACAATGTTAATGTTCACGGCGGCTTTGCCGTGCTGGAACTGTTCACTTCAGAGGGTTGTTCCAGTTGCCCGCCGGCAGATGAAGTGCTGGCCCGCATTCAGCAGGAAGCCGGTAATACTCCCGTGTATGTATTGGCCTACCATGTAGATTACTGGAACCGCCTCGGCTGGAAGGACGTTTTCAGCCGCCCCGAATTCTCCAAACGCCAGTATCAATACAGCCGTCAGCTACGCGCCCAGGTTTACACCCCGCAATTGATCGTCAACGGAAAAACTGAATTTGTAGGCTCAGATACTCCGGCCATAGCGTCCGCTGTTAAGCATGCACTGGGAAGCGAAGCCAAGGCCAGCCTTAGCCTGCAAGCCGTACAGCGGGGTGGCAAAATTAAAGTAAGTTACCAGGCGGAAGGTGATGTAGCTGCCTGCCAGCTGATGCTGGCCCTGGTTCAGAAACACGCCGAAAGTAAGGTGACAAACGGCGAGAACGGGGGACGAACCTTACGCCACGCCCAAATCGTTCGCAATCTTTACGGTTTTGAGCTAAAACCAGGTCATCAAGGCTCCGAAGAGCTTGCTGCACCTGTCGGTTTTAATGCCAATGAATGGGAGGTTATCGGCCTGGTACAGCATCAACAAACCGGCGCCATCAACGGTGCAGCCCGCGCCGCCATAGCCGGCTTTGCATCCAACTTATAATTCAATTTATCTATCATCAATTTAATCATCCAAACAATGAAAACTACATTCAATTTCTTTAAAACAATTGTTTTTTCAGTGGCATTAATCGCCCTCCAGTTAATCGCCGGCATTTACCCGGCCAGCGCCCAAAAAATGTCTGTTAAAAATATCGTATTGGTACACGGGGCATTTGCCGATGGCTCCGGCTGGAAAGCTGTGTACGATATCCTGACAAAAAAAGGCTACCATGTAAGTATCGTACAAAACCCGCTAACTTCCTTACAAAATGACGTTGATGCCACCAATAGCGTGATTAATGCTCAGGATAGCCCGGTGATATTAGTAGGGCACTCCTGGGGCGGGGCAGTCATCAGCCAGGCCGGCGTAAACCCCAAAGTAACCGCCCTGGTATTTGTAGCGGCGTTTGTTCCCGATGAAGGTGAAACCGCCGGGAAATGGATAGGCGCCGCGCCGGCCGCACCCGAAGCCGGCTTTTCCAGGCCCGACCAATTTGGTTTTGTTTATTATGACCCGGCTAAATTTCACGGCGGTTTCGCCGCTGACTTAAGCCAGGCGCAGGCTGATTTTATGCGCGCATCGCAGGTGCCGATCATCGCCAAATGCTTTGATACCCCGTTGGAGGCTGCTGCCTGGAAAACGAAGCCAAGCTACGGCATTGTTGCAACAGAAGATAAAAGCCTCGCCCCGGAAACTGAGCGCAAGATGTACCAACGCGCCCGGGCCAAAATTACCGAGCTAAAGGGCAGCCACGTTATTTTTATCTCTCACCCTCAGGAGGTAGCGAATGTTATAATTGCCGCAGCTTCGGGAAAATAACAGACTGCAGCGAAATATCACAGAAAAAGGAAACGTCGATTTAAAACATCAGCCTTTTCTGTTAACCGGTAGATTTAACCTGGATAAAAAATGCGATTCAGATGCGTATAACTAATTTGCAAATACTGTTCGGCAAAGTTGTGTAGACCGTCTTCAATCATTGGCTAAAACTATTTTAAAGTGGCGTTGATTAATTTAAAATCTTCCAAAAAGTTCGACATTTCGCCTGTTCCGCCTACATTTTAAATCAAAAGCCTCAAGTCGAAAGATTTGAGGCTTTTTTGTGTTTGTTATTCTTGTGAGTGTGGACACTCGTAACTGTTTTTCGGTTAGGCGTGGACGCTTAACCGGGCTGGGTTTATTATTTGCTTTCAGCGATTAAGATTGCAGCAAGTTTGTCCGGCATAGAAATGAATGGGGTATGGCTGCTTGCCAGGGTGTATACTTTAGCCACTTTACCCGCTTTTACCATATATTGCTGTGCAGGGTAGCTGATAGCATGGTCATTGACCGTATGGATGTAGACTTTTTTAATGCTGCCGAAATTTTTCTCAGTCAAATGAACTGGTGTGGCAAGAGGTGCCAGCGGTTCCGGTTTAATGTTAGCGGCGATATATTCCTGAACTTGCTGAGGCGCATCGGCGGCAAAAATATCGGCCGCGGCATCTTTGGCTATGATAGCTGCGCCGTGCTGCTGATCGATAGTAAGAGATTTGCCGATGTGAGATGCAGGATCTTGTTTTGCCAGCGATAAAAGGCTGTCGCCATCATGCGGCAACGCTGCGGCAAGAAAAATCAGTTCTTTAATTTGTGCGGGAACTTCTTCAGCAACCTGGCTGATAACCAGTCCAGCAAAACTATGTCCCACCAAAACTACGTTAGTGCGGGCGCCGATAGCTGCTTTTACCTGGTCGACATAAGTTTGAAAGGTGATACCGGCAAACGAGGTGGTATCTTTTCCGTGACCGGCAAGGTTAACATTGATAACCTCTTCGCCCTGGGCCTTTAACAAAGGGGTCACTGCATCCCACGAAGATGCATCAGACCAGGCTCCGTGAACAAGTACAATAGTTTTAGAATTGTTGTTGGTTGTTTTTTGGGCTTGAGCAGTAAAACCTAATACACTCATTGCCATCATTATTATTGTTGTTTTCATGTTGTTTAATGCCTAATTGTTTAGGACATGACAAACATCGGGCTATGCCGCAGCAATAAGTTTAACCCAGGTTAAAATCGAAAATCCTCTGCAAAAAAGTTTTTTACAGAGGATTTCGGTAGTCATAAACCTGATGCCAGGCTAACGGGTTTATTTTCCAACCATTCTTTTACGAATGCGGCTCAGTGACGGCCCCTGGATACCCAGGTAAGAGGCGATGTGATAAAGTGGTACCGCGTTAAAAATATTCGGATGTTTTTCCATCATTTCACGATAACGGTCTTCCGGCGTTTTAAACAAGAATCCTTCGGTATTGGTCATAACCTCATGGAAAGCGGTTTCAGCGACAATCCTCCCAAATCTTTCCCACTGGTGCGATTGCCCGTAAAGTTCATTCAGTTGATCGATATGTATATATAATATAAGCGAATCAACCATCGCCTCAGTATAATATTCGCAGGCAGTCTGCGCTAAAAAGCTTTTATAAGATGTTACAAATTGATGATCGGTAAAAAACAGCATATTCTTTTCTTCACCCGTATCGCTATTTACCCGGTAGATTCGAAATACGCCATTGATAACAAATCCGAGGTGCTTACAAACATTTTTATATTCGTTATAAAAATCACCTTTTTTATACTGTTTCAATTTCCAGTAAGGCAAGGACAAGTCAAATGCTTCCGGTTTCATACCGGCATGTCCTAAAACCGTTCGTAATAAGTCTATTTCTGTTTTATCCTGTAACATGCTATAAAAATATAAATTTTAACAATATCACACCTGGAGATTGGGCGATGGCCAATAGCTATTATTACTGATTAGTTATAGTGTTGGTTGCTTTATAAGATGGTTTGCTTAACTGTTTTATACTGTTTTTCGATTTTAACCTGGGTTAAACTTATCCAGGGCACATAATCGGATGTTTGTCATGTCCTAAACAATTAGGCATCTCAAATCATGAAAAAGCTTATATCAATCTTACTCGCCGTAGCCACAGCTACTATTATGTTTTCATCTTGTTCAAAAAAGAACGATGAAGTGAAACCCGCTGCTAAAAATTATGTGCTGGTACACGGCGCCTGGCAAGCCCCTTATGTATGGGACGCGGTAAAAGCCAAACTTATCAATGAAGGCAACAATGTTACTGTTGTTGAACTTCCCGGCCACGGCAGCGATCAAACTGTCCCATCAACCTTAACATTAAACGCTTACAGAGACAAAGTTCTTGATGCTATATCAAAAATGAACGGCAAAGTTATCCTGGTAGGCCACAGTCTTGGCGGTATGATCATTTCTGCTGTTGCCGAGCAAAATCCTTCAAAAATTGAAAAGCTTGTCTATCTCGCAGCCTATCTGCCATCTTCCGGCCAATCATTGCTTGCTCTTGCCAGCACCGATGCCGGCTCAGCACTTGGCGACTCAGTCAATCATGTTGCTATACTTAAACAAAATGCTAACGGAACCCTTGATGTGCTACGCGACCAGATTGTAAACGTCTTTATCCAGGATGGCTCTGCGCAGGTACAAAATCTTGTTTTACAGAATTACCGCCCCGAACCAGCGATCCCATTTACTAACCCGGTGACATTAACTGCTGCTAATTTCGGTTCTGTTGAAAAAGTTTATATTAAAACATTGCAGGATCGCGTGGTGTCTCCAAACTTACAAAATAGAATGATTGCTACAGCGGGAGTAAAAACAGTATATCAATTAAACACCAGCCACTCGGCATTCTTAGCCAAACCGGATTCGGTAGCAATATTGTTAACTAAAATAGGACAATAATACAGCCGAAAATCTTTCGATATAAAAGAAGCCGTCTGATAAACTAATTATGAGACGGCTTTTTAATTTGATAGTATTTTAATTCGTTGAGGTGACTGAATATTATAGAATAATAGTGAAGATCTCAAATCATAGGATTTTAATCGACTCTTTAGCTATTGGTTTCTAAAACTTCCGGAGATAGCCCTTAAAATCTTACTTTTGATGTGCCCGATAGACGCTTTAGCCGGGAGAGGGCCTCAAATTGAAAAAAATGAGGCTTTTTTGTGTTTGTTAGTTTTGCGAGTGTGGATACTCGCAACTGTTTTTCGGTTAAGCGTGGATGCTTAACCGGGCGGCGAAAAATTATAAAACCGCCATTTCCTCAATTCATACTCCTAAACTCAACAGGAGTTTTGCCGGTTTTTTGTTTGAAAAGCTTATTAAAATATTGCGGGTACTCGAAACCTAATGCGTAAGCAATTTCGCCAATGGATTTATTGGTGCTTAGCAAGCTGGTTTTCGCTTCTTCTATTACGTGATAATGAATATGATCCTGCGCATTTTTACCTGTTTCCTTTTTTAAAAGGTCGCTGAGGTAATTGGGTGATAAGTTTACTTTATCGGCAAGGTATTTCACGGTCGGCAAACCTGCGTGGCTGTTTCTGAAATACGCGGTCAGTACTTTCTCAACCTGGGCAACCACAGCATTGTTGGAGCTTTTTCGGGTGATGAATTGCCGGCCATAAAAGCGGGAGCAATAGTTCAACAACATTTCGATACCGGAAACGATAATGGACTGGCTATGCACATCGATATTTTCCTGTAATTCCGCTTCAATTTTTTGAACGCAATCATACAGTATCTGTTTCTCTTTTTCAGACAGGTGCAATGCCTCCGACACTTCGTAGGTGAGGAAGGTATAATCCTTCATTTTCTCGTTCAGCGAAGTCGAGCGTATCAGGTCGGGATGAAAGAACACGCCCCAGCCCATCATTTGTGGCGATGGCTCGATATCATTATCCATTTCCAACACCTGTTGCGGCGACATGCAAATCAAGCTGCCATCGGTGAAGTCCACCAGCTTGCGCCCGTACTTAATGTTATTACGATTATAGTTCTTAAAGATGAGCGTGTAAAAATCAGCCGAAACTTTGGTGTCTTCGGTAATTTCTTCCTGCACCTGACTAAAATCTACTACCGCGATGAGCGGGTGCAGCACCGGCTGTTCCAGTTTAAAGAAACGGAACAGATCCGGGATGTTCTGCATATGGATAAACTTACTCATCACCCAAAGATATTATAATTTAAATTGCGCTTTCATGCCACCGATAAATGTGGCATCGTCTAAGGCTGCGCGTTGGGCTATAATTGCTTTGGCATCTTCGCCGGCAGTATAGCGAAGTTGGTCGGTGCCATCAGTGGCTGCATCATAAATTACACCGGCTACCACGCCGGCGTGAGAAGCACCTGCGAACATGGCGCCTACAGCCTCCATTACTTTGCCGACAATCGGCTGGTACTCGGCAAGGCTTTCGTCATTACTAAAATCCATAGACCGGCCGGCAAATTCCGTAGCGATAGCGCCTGGTTCTACAATTTTAACTTTGCCGCCAAATTGTTCAACCTCGTAGCTTAACGACTCGGAAATACCTTCTACAGCGAATTTGGTGCCGTGGTATAATGCGCCCAGCGGGAAAGTTATTTTTCCGCCAATAGAAGATATGTTTATAATGATACCGCTTTGGTTTTTACGGAAATGAGGCAGGATGGCTTTGGTTACATCCAGCAGGCCGATGACATTGGTATCGAACTGGCGGACTATCTGCTCGCGGCTAAAGGATTCCAGTATGCCGTAAGCGCCGTAACCTGCATTGTTTACCAGCACATCGATTTGACCGAACCGGACGATGCCTGCATTTACCGCAGCTTCAATAGAACCCGTATTTAATACATCGAGCCTGGTGACTAAAACGTTGTTTAGTTTGTTAAGCTCGATTTCGTTGTCCGGGTTACGCATGGTAGCGATAACGTTCCAGCCTTTGCTTTGAAATAATTTAGCGGTTTCTCTGCCGATTCCGCTGCTTGCCCCTGTAATTAATATAGTTTTCATTGTCTTTGATTTTATAAACCAAAGGTCCGCCGAAAAATGAGGCTGCTGTTAACACGAATCCACGGATGTTGTATACTTATTACGGAATTTGCGGTTGGCTTTTACGGCTGCTGACGATACGCTGGCGGTGGCTGATGCCCCAATCTCTCAATTCGCCCAATACGTTTTTCAGGGTTTTACTGTAAGGCGTCAGTTCATAAATCACGGTGACCGGCGTGGTTGCATAAACAGTGCGTATTACAAATTCATTCAGTTCCAGTTCCTTTAATTCTTTGGATAAGATTTTTGGCGTGATATCACCCAATGAACGCTGGATATCTTTGAAGCGCTTCGGTCCTTCTGTTAGTGTAAAAATAAGCGGCAGCTTCCATTTTCCGTTTAATACATACAGGGCGTCCCTGATACCGGCCACACCTGCGGCGCAGGCGTTTTCGCCGCAAGGATGGTCTATTTCCAATCCCTTTTCTGTTGTAATTTCCATCATTCAAAGATAGGGAGTATCCCAAACGATACCGGTATCCTTTGGGATAGTAATATCTTTTTGAAAGCGCGGGTGCCTACGTTTGCACTGTACAAAAATTTATTTTTATGAAAAAGATATTGCATATTATTTCCAGCCCGAAAGGCGAACACTCCTTTAGCATTCAGCTTGGCAATGCTATTGTAGAAAAGATACAGGCCGCCAACCCGGACAGCATTGTTAAGGTTAAAAACTTAACGACTGACCCCTATCCGCACCTGGAAGAAGCAGCACTGGCTGCTTTTTACACGCCCTCAGAACAACAAACGCCGGAAAATAAAGCAGCGCTCAGGCATTCCGACCAGGCCATTGCCGAACTGCAGGATGCAGATGTTATTGTTATCGGCGCACCCTTGTGGAATTTCGGCATTCCATCGGTATTGAAAGCATGGATTGACCATATCGCCAGGGCGGGTGTCACTTTTAAATATGACGAATCCGGGATAGAGGGATTGATTAAAGGCAAGACCGTTTACGTAGCGATGGCCTCGGGCGGTGTTTATTCCAGCGGGCCGATGCAGCCGCTCGATTTTGTATCTACTTACTTAAAAGGCCTTTTGGGCTTTTTAGGCATGACCAATTTAACCGTATTCCGTGTGGAGGGTTCTGCTTACCCAGGTCAGGCGGAAGCTGCGCTGCAAAAGGGTATAGCGAGTATCGTGTTATAAATAGATATTATCAGTTAAAAGACCGCCTGAACTCCAATGGTGACAGGCTGGTCTTTGACTTAAATAGCTTGCTGAAGGATTGCGAATGCTCAAATCCCAGCGCATAAGCTACCTCACTGACCGATAGGCGGGTGGTTGATAATTTCTCCTTAGCTTTTTCTATCAGCTTATCGTGTATATGTTGCTGGGCGTTTTGCCCGGTAAGCGAACGGAGCATATCACTCAGGTAGCTTGGCGAAACATTCAAATGGTCGGCCAGGTAGCCAACTGTAGGTAAACCCTGGCTTAACGCTAACTCGTTGGTGAAATAATCGTTTAACAGCTGCTCCAATTTTTCCAGCAGATCGTTATTAACTGCTTTGCGGGTAATAAACTGCCGCCTGTAAAAGCGATTGGCGTAATTTAATAGTAATTCTACCTGCGATATCAGAACATCCTGGCTAAAGTCATCGATACGGCCTTCCAGCTCGGTTTCTATGATGCGAAAAATACCCATGACGGTTTCTTTTTCAACTTCAGATAAATGCAGCGTTTCGTTTATGCTGTAAGAAAAGAACCCGTACTGTTTGATTTTTTTGGCGAGGTCATAACCCAGGAAAAAATCGGGGTGGATAAGCAGCGCGTATTGGGAACATACCGCCCGTTCGTTATCGCCGGCGCCGATAATTTGGCCGGGAGCAGCAAATAACAGTCCGCCTTCGTCAAAATCATAATAGCCTTGCCCGTATTTTAGCCTGCCGCCCAGTTGCGGTTTATAGGATATTTTATAAAATCCCAGCACATGCTGTTGTGGCAGGTTATCCATTTCGACGCGGTTATGTGCGCCGTTTATCAGGCTGATGAGCGGATGCTTCGGGTTGGACAAGCCAAAGGCCCGGTGCGCATCAGATAGCGATTCGAATTTGTGCGGGCTGTTACTTTTCATGTGTGCTGCAAAGTTAAGCTTTATTTAGGTTCACCCTGTGCCGATACCGAAACCGCGTCCCAGGCTTCCCAGGTTTTTAGCCGTTCTTCATAAGCGCCGCGGGTCCAGGCCAGGTTGTGACTACCCAGGTTGAAACGCAGCGGCGGGTTTTCTGAATCTACGACTTGGAAAAGCGCCTGCGGGGTGGCCATTGGATCGCCACGTTCCAGCGAACGTAAACGATCGAAAAACTGGTTTTTAAAATCGGTGTAGACATCCAGGCCGGGAGCAAATTTTAATGATTCGGGACTGCCGAATTCCGTGGCATAGGCGCCTGGTTCAATAATCGTAACTTTGATATTAAATGCAGCAACCTCAGCAGCCAAACTTTCATGAATGGCTTCGAATGCCCACTTAGAGGAACAGTAATAGCCGATAACAGGTAGGGTTACATGGCCCAAGTTGCTGGATGTACCCAGGATATGACCGTAACCTTGTTCGCGCAGCAGCGGCAAGGCTGTCTGTATTACTGCTACCGGCCCCAGTACATTGGTTTCGTACATTGCCCGGATGTCATCTGCGCCGGCTTCTTCGATGGTACCCACCAGGGAATAACCTGCATTATTCAAAACGATATCCAGCTTGCCGAAATGTGCGTGAGCATGAGCTACAGCATCTTTAACCTGGTCGGTGTTGGTAACATCCAGTTCAAGAGTTAAAACGTTATCGCCGTATTTATCTTTGAGGGCGCCAATGCTGTTCAGGTTACGTGCCGTTGCAGCTACTTTATCGCCACGTTCTAAAGCGGCTTCGGTCCATACTCTTCCAAAACCGCGCGATGCGCCGGTGATGAACCATACTTTTTGATTTTGTTGCGTTGTCATATCCCAAAGGTCAGGACTAATGACTCGGCATTTGTAGCCAAAATGCGGGCTTTTGTAACCGAAATGAAGCGGGCTATAATACTGTCGCCGTTCTCGTCCTTGCGGGTGCGGTGCCTGTGTGTTTTTTGAAGAAGCTTGTAAAATAGGCCGGTTCCTCAAAGCCGAGGCCGATTGCAATCTGGGCGATACTCCAGTCAGTATGTTTGAGCAGGGCCTGTGCTTCTTTCAAAATACGGTCTGACACCAGGCGACTGGTAGTACGGCCGGTTACTGTTTTGACTGAACGGTTAAGGTGATTGGTATGGACGGCCATCTCGCCGGCAAATTCGGCCGGTGTACGTAAATTAAGGGACTGCCCGGGTGAGTCTATCGGGAATTGCCTTTCCAGCAGCGCCAGGAATTGCGCGGTTATCCGGGCTGCAGCGCCGGCATGGCTTTCTACCGGGATAACCGGCAGCATGTTCAGCGCCTCGTGCATAATGATGCGCAGATAGCTGCGCAGCATATCGTATTTGGCGCGATAATCCGACGCCATTACGCCACGCATCCGTTCAAGCAAGCCCGATATTACATTCAATTGCATGTCGTCCAGCTCCAGCACATGGCCCTGGTCGGGTTGGAATAAGGGGAAGTCCGGCAGCCGGCCTTTATATTCGCCGGATTCGATAAAGGCCTGCGTGAATAAACAAAAGTATCCGGTTTGCGGGCCTCCGCCTGATTCCCAGGCCGAGGGGACGGCCGGGCTGGAAAACACCAGTGCCTGCCGGTTAATCGCTACTTCTTTATCCGCATAGATCATTTTGCCCTTGCCGATTACCAGCGCCACTTTATAAAAATCCCGTCGACCGAAAGGTGAACGGTTTAAACAAGGCTCGCGCAGGAACACGTTAAAGTGTCCCTCGCCGGTATTGTTTTCGGCAAATTCCGTTTGATTGTCTACCGGATGGCGGCGGTAAAAATCCGCAAGGGTCTCTATAGGTTCCATAATGCAAATATAAACACTATTTGATTATTATAACTCATTATGACTTTTAGATGATTTAATTGATTGGCAATGTTTGAATAGTATAAATTTCTGCTTGAATACTGTAAGGCCGCTGCGATGGAGTCCCGCTAATTTTGCGGCATGGAAACAGGATTCAGAAAGTGGATTATTGTTATTACGATCATTACATCTACTATTATAGAACTTATCGATACCACCATTGTAAATGTATCGATCAATACTATGAGCGGTAATTTAGGCGCTTCACTGGAAGATACCGCCTGGGTAATTACCTCTTACGCTATCGCGAATGTAATCGTTATCCCCATGACGAGCTTCCTGGCGGAGAAGATCGGCCGGAAGCAATATTACATAGGCTCTATCTTATTATTTACTTTAGCATCGGCTTTATGCGGGTTCTCTACCAACTTATGGGAGCTGGTTGCTTTCCGCTTTATACAGGGCGTTGGCGGCGGTGCATTGCTGTCTACTTCACAGGCTATTTTGTTTGAGACCTTCCCGCCGAAAGAGCGAGGTTTGGCAAGCGGCATATTCAGCCTTGGGATTATTATCGGCCCCTCTATCGGCCCGGTAATGGGCGGATATATTGTAGACAACCTGAGCTGGCAGTGGATATTTTATGTGAATATTCCTATCGGCTTGATGGCGGCATTGTTATCATACATCTACCTGCGCCCAACCAAAGGTTCGACTGATGACCGGAAAATAGACTGGCTGGGTATAGGTTTACTAGCCGCAGGTGTCGGGGCTTTACAGGTGGTACTGGAGCGCGGTGAAACAGACGACTGGTTTGCTGCGAATTATATTATCGTATTAAGTATTATTTCTGCTATTTCGTTGACGTTATTGGTTTGGTGGGAACTGACCACAGCACACCCGGTCATCAATTTCCGGGTATTGAAAAGCACCACGCTTTCTATCTCGGCGGTGATGACTTTTGTGCTGGGTTTTGGCTTGTTCAGCGCGGTGTTTGTATTCCCGCTGTATGCACAACGCATTATCGGATACTCAGCCTTTCAAACCGGTACCATGTTGTTACCAGGTACGCTAATGGCGGCTATGATATCGCCTTTTTTGGGCCGGATGCTGCAAAGCGGCTTGCGTCCCCAGTATCTCATCATTGCTGGCTTTCTGTTCTCAGCCATCTTCGGCTTTTTCATGTCGAAGTCGAACCTGGAAACGGGGAATGCTTACTTTTTTATCCCGCTTATTTTTCGCGGACTGGGGGCGGCCCTGCTCATTGTACCTTTAACGGCGCTGGCCGTGTCTGAACTGAAACCACAGGACATCCCGCAGGGGGCGGCGTTGAATAATATGATGCGGCAAATGGGCGGTTCTTTCGGTATCGCACTCATCAATACCTATATAGCTAACCGGGCGGCAGTTAACCGCACGGCGTTAGTATCGCATGTAACAGCCGCCGACCCAGCTACGCAAATGCGGCTGGAGGGTTTTGTGCGAAACCTGGTGGCGCACGGTGCTACTTACCTGCGCGCCATGCAGCAGGCCATCGGCGGGCTGGAAAACACAGTAAGCCGGCAAACATTTTTGCTCAGCTATATGGATGCATTTTTATTATTGGCTATGATGAATGCCTGCTGTATACCGCTGGTTATTATGACTATTAAAAAACGTAAAGCCGGGTCGCCGCAGAAACCGGTTGTTGTTTCGGATCATTAATTAATTCAGCCGGAATAACAGCCGACGAAGGCAGGTCAATATCGATTTTGTTTCGGCTAAGATTTTTTTTAAATTATTGTCGTTCACCATCTTTTTATTGAAGGCTTAGGCTCATCTGTTACACATGTGCCGGAACCGGAGAGCCCTCCGGTAAATTTACCAATTGCGATACTTAGGGAACAGCGATCCGGAGCAAGGGGCACTCTAAATATCAATCATAATCCCTGTTAACGGCGCGGTTTTGCGCCGCCAACGGAGACTGGATAGTATTTAAGGTTTAGCTGTTTATTAGGGTAGGGTATTAATAAGCTTCTGTATATTCGGTACACCCAGGCCGGTAACCATATCGTAACCAGGTTGGGCATTATACTGGCCATTCGAACCGGTCAGGATATCTCTAAAGCAGGTAGTACCCAGTAACGGATACAAAAGTGGGTTTAAAAAAGTAAGCGCTTCTTTCCCTGCCTTTATGCGTGCTTCGTTAATAATAGCACAGAACCCTGCCCAGGCCGGGGCGCTCCAACTTGTGCCGCCAATCTGCATTATACCCCCATTAATAAATAAATAGGCGCCGTAATCCGGGTTCGCGGTAAGGCTCACATCAGGTACCAACCGCGGGTTATTTGCAGAAATGCCAACACCGGTTTGCCATACAGGCTTTGTTTTAAAAAGGATACTTTTACCTCCTCCTCCGCCTGCCCAGCCACTTTCATCGTTAACGGTTCCGGCAGCCGAAAGCTTCAAGGTCGTTCCGCCTACACCAACCACAAATGGGTCTGAAGAGGGGTGTTCAACCTGCAGCGGCCCCGATGGGCTGTGGCCTGTACTATCCGGATTAGAACCGGCATCGCCGCTGGATACAAATACGTTAACGCCGGCGGCTGATAATTTCAAAAATTTTAAATGTTGCGTATTAACCTCAGCTTTTGACATATATTTTTCACCGAGCCCTAAACTGATAGACAACTGCCTCATATCCGGAAAATTTTCAACATCTTCAATAATTTGATCGAGCGCCATATCAAGATCAGCAAATTGCAGCGATCCGGAGGCGTATATCCTGAGATTAGCGTCAGGCGCTATGCCGGTAGTCCATTCTGCATCAAGGGTTTCTTCTCCGCTGGGCAAAGGCAGGTTTTGACCGGTAACGTTTATTTTTGTTACCTGTGCCATAGTAGTATTCAGTCCGTTTTTCTGCCAAAATGCTATTAGGTCCGCATCATTGGGAAAAGTATCTATCAAGATAGCAATGGTTTGCCCTTTTCCCGTTGCCCCCACGCCATTGGCATTGTAAGCATTCAGGATCTCTGAGGCCAGATAAGGAGGAGCATTGCTGATAGCCGGCGATGGAACAACCCCTGTAACATTGGCTGCTGAGGATGCTATCCTGTTGCCATGCTTAGGAACGCGCATCAGTAGATGTTTTTTTAATTGCCTGAAGGGTTGGAGCCCGATAATAGCACTTACATTTTGCCCTATATCGGCAGGCAGGCTTGGTGCATTTTGTGCCGCCGAATAAGTAAAACCGTCCTTTGTAACTCTAACCATTGTTACCCGGAGGCTCTTTTGTATTTGTTCAATGCTTGCCTTTGCATAAACAGAAGTTCCGCTTCTGGAAAGTTTAGTAATGGTAAAGTTTTCTTGCTTCAGCCAGCTTACAAGGGCGTCAATATCCTCTTTTTTGGGACTGTAAGCCACTCCTTGTTCATTAATACTCATTATTTTTTGCCCGGATGATACCCGCTGTTCTAATTCCCGCTGAGCTTTAGCCGGAATTTTCATGGCGAAGACTACGGGTATTTGTTCGCTAAGGTGCTCAGTTATCGTAGGCTGCAGCATTAAGCCAACAGGGCTTACCTTATTCTCTTTGGGAAGGGGTAAAATGCTTTCTTTGAATACTTTTCTGTTTTCCATTGTTTTGAAGTTAATTGAGATAAATGTGTTCAATCGATAAAGACCGGTGGTCTAGCGTTATTTGTTCAGGCTTTTTCCGAGTACGTAAGTGCCTGTAGAAATTCCCATTAAGGTGTACGTTGAGTTGTCGGTAAAATCAGGATAAGCCATTGCGTTATTCTTAAAGAATAATGAGAGGTAGATAGCAATGTAAACAAGTGTGAATAATAATTGCTGAAGCCTGGTTACAGAAAACTGGCCCTTATCATCCATCAAGATGTCCGTCCAGAAACTTTGAGTAGCCAGGTTTGCTTTTGAAGGCATCGGTGCTGGAAGGGCCTGTTGTGTCTTTGATACAGCAGCTGCAGCGAGGGCTGTTCCGCCGCTGATCCCGAGAAGTATCAACGATGTGGTATTTATAGCCGGAGGTACTGGTTTCCCGGAAAAGAAACCCCAGTTAAGCGAGAAAGCGGGAATAATTACAATTGACCAAAGCCAAAGTTGGAGTTTTGAAAAACTGTAGGGCGTTCCATTGCCCGCTTCCCTGAGAATATTTGAAAATAACCCAAAAAGTAAGAGGGCGGCAAAGCAAATTATTGCCAGGGCGATTGAAATAACATGATTTGTTTCCATTTTGCGTAAGTTTTAAAGTGACTTATAATTCAAAACTACGCGGTTGGCAAAGGCCTGTAAGCAGGAAAAACCCCGTTTTTATACCGGATTTTTCCTGTTTTTTATCAGAGGAGTAAAATTGATGATATGCAGCCCTTTTGGTGAGGGCTATTGTGGTACCATGTACGGGAGATGATAGGTATTGAATCTGATATTTAATTTGCTCCGGCCTGTGTTGCGTTTGATTAAACCGTAAGCCTGTGTTTTGCCGGTACCCTGCTGAGACATGCTTATAATGCCTTGTACTGTAAATTGTCCCTGTAAAATAGCTTTATTGGCGAGGCGATCTTTCTACGCCTCAAGGAAATTTATTTGATATTTGAAAATTAAAGGCAAGATCCGGAACACTTTTATGAGAAACAAGCGTTAAATTTATTTTTTGGTTTGCAGCATTATCTGCGGGTAAATTTGTTATTGTTAAAACTGCAAATAACCGGTATTACTTATTTGTAATGAGATACAGTAAATATAAACCCTCGCCTTCCTTAAAAAAGCACATCGATTTCTATTGGGTTTTGCAAACAGACGCAAGGTATAAGCCCTTTAAGGCGCCCCTGGTTGCCGACGCTTGCACCGATATTTTTATTAATGCGGGTGAAAATGCCGGAGATTTTAATGGCAACTCGCCCTTGTTACCCGGATGCGTTTATATGGGCGGAACTACAACTACTTCGAGTTTTGTGAGGACTTTGCCCGACAGCCTGTTTATAGGGATCCGTTTTAAGCCCGGCGGCCTTTCTGTTTTTTATGATATCCCGTTGTATGAAATTGTTGATCAGATCATCGGGATCCAGGATAATCATCTTTTATCAATTATCGGCCCTGATGAATTACTCCCCTTGAGGTTCGATCAGTATTTTGAAGCCAAACAAAAGGAAAAGCGGTCTATCAGCCCAATTACCGAAGCCGTATACCATTATAATGGCCAGATCTCTGTTGATGCGCTCGCTCAAAAATGTAATGTAACTAACCGTACGCTTGAGCGGATGTTTAGCATAAACCTGGGTGTTACGCCAAAGGAGTTTATTAATATTGTCCGCTTTCAGCAAACATTAAAGGTGCTCCAGAACGAACGATCAAAAGGCCGGCTATTACAAATAGCGTCCGAAATGGGCTATTGTGATCATGCACATCTTACCCGTGAAATAAAAAAATACTCAGGTTTAACACCATCCGCTATCTGGCCCGGACCGCTATCTTTTCCGTGAGAAAACCCCTTTTCGGGTATTTGTAAATTGTCGTATTTATTCAAATTTTTGTGCTTAAAGAGATATTTCTTTGTGGGATTAAATTGTCCTTTATCCAAAAAATACCCCAATGAAATACCTTTTGCTCTTTTTTTGCTCTTTGCTGTTTGCTGCCCCGGCAAACGCACAGCCTTCAAAGCCGGTTGCGATAACCGGTATCCACGCTAAGGCCCGTTTCGATCCTGCAAAAGCAACTACCTATCTCATCAATACAATTCCCGCGGCAACCCGTGCTAAGGCAGATAGTTATTGCGAAGGTGGCCACTGGCTGCTCTTGTGGAATGTGATTTACGCGGCATTTATTGCCTGGCTGTTTTTGTTTGACGGCCTGTCGTCGCGCCTCAAAAGTATAGCCGGAAAAATAAGCAAACCTAACCGGAGTAACCTGGTATACATTGCCCTGTATTTTCTGCTGAGCTTTCTGTTAAGCCTGCCGATAGATATTTATCAAAACTATATCCGTGAGCATCAATATGGCTACTCCAACCAAAATTTTGTGCAATGGTTTACCGGCGATTTAACTACATTTTTGGTAGAGCTTGTTTTGGCGGCGCCTTTTTTTGTACTGGTATATGCCATCTTCAGAAAGGCAAAGGAACGGTGGTGGCTGTGGGGATCGGGCATTACCATCGTCTTCCTGGTTGTTATTATTGCTATTTACCCCGTTTTTATTTTGCCGGTCTTCAATAAATACACACCTGTTAAAAATGGGCTACTCAAAGAGCGCATACTTTCCATGGCCAGGGCTAGCCAGGTTGATATTGACGAGGTTTATGTGTACAATGAGTCGCAGCAAACTAAAGTGTTTAATGCCGGCGTAACGGGATTTGCGGGCACGCGCATGATCTCGCTGAATGATAATTTACTTAACAATTGTACCGATAACGAAATAACCGCGGTTTTAGGACACGAAATGGGGCATTACGTAATGAACCATATCTATATCCTGTTCCTGGAATTTTCGTTGCTGATTATACTTGGTTTCAGGTTAGTGAAATGGGCCTTAAATAAACTGTTGTTTAAATATGGGGAACGATGGCGGGCCGGATCCATCCTGGATGTTACCAGTTTGCCGGCGGTTGTATTTTTATTTACCTTTTACTTTTTTATCGTGACACCGCTAACCAATAGCGCCATCCGGACAATAGAGATTGAGGCTGATAATTACGGATTGAATGCCGCGCGTGAGCCGGATGCCATCTCATCAGTGTTTTTAAAATCGGCCGATTATAATAAGATTGCCCCCGGCTATTGGGAGGAAGTTATCTTTTTTGATCATCCCTGCCGTAGGAACAGGATACTGGCGGCAATGGAATGGAAAGCTGAAAATATGGATCATTGAAAATCATATTTCTTCCAATATAGATTTACCTTTTGACTGATCACCTGATGTCCATTGCCATGATTCATGGAGCCTGATCCTATCGTTCTCAAGGACTTCTGGCTTGGATAAACATGTCCCGGTCATAAGCTCTCCATTGCTGTTAATTTGGTGATACCGCATATCTATGACACCATCACTGTCTACGATGCCAATCAAATGACCATTGACTATTTTTCCTCCTTTATAGGAAGAGGTAAGAATATTACCCTCCTGCTGATAACAGAAAATAGTATCACTTGAAGTCTCTCCGTTATCCGTGTTGCTTACCGTTTTGAATTTTTTACCGTTATAATTCATTTTGAATACTAATACATAATCCAAAAATATAAATCTCAATTGCAATTATTGTTGAACTTTAAATTAGTTTACACCAAGTTAGAACTTTTGCCGCATCCTTTTACTTAACTCAAAAAGCCTCAAATCAAACATTTGAGGCTTTTTGAGTTATTGCTGAGGGACAAACGCCCGCAATAGTTTGCGCTTAACCGGGGCGGAGAAAACGCTGCCTCATTTATTTAACATAAATGGATAGCACCTGGTTGGCGAATGTACCTGCGCAACTTGAGCTTGCCACACTGCACCCGGGGTCCATTTCAACAAAATTTCCGTTTTTCCAGTAGCAATTGTTGCCTGATGCTGAAGATGCGCCGCTTATGTACAAGTCTGTGTTGTTGTAAAGGAAAAACGATGTAACGTTTTCTGCAAGCGCATAAGTAGCAACATTAATCATGCTGCCATTTTTCCATACCGCGCCTGCCCCGTTATACTGGCCGCCGACATAGACATCACCCCCCGATACCATTATGCACAAAACTTTATTGAATAAGCTGTTAGCGGGCGTATTAATTGGTACCGGTGTGCCGTTTTTCCAGAGTCGCGGCGCCTTATTAACGATGCCGCCGCCGCTGACTATCGCCTCTGTGCCCGCTATGTAAACGTCGCTACCTGATATAAATACAGCGGTAGCCTGGGCGCTACCGGAACTCACGCCATTGGTTATATCTACCGGTGTGCCATTTTTCCAGTAGGTGGCTTTTGTAATAGTTGTGCCGCTCAAATAGCGCGCGCCTGCCACATAAACGTCGCCGCTGCCGCTTATCGCCATGCCATTTGCACCGCCTGCAATAATATCAGTATATACGGTTGTAAGCGATTGTGCGGTCCCGTTTTTCCAAACATTCCAGGTATTATTGGCTGTTCCCAGGCAATATATGTCTGTTCCGGGCAGCGCAATTGAAACGGTATATCCTGTTTGAGGAGAAAGCTGTATTGCGGTATTATTTTTCCAATAATTGGGCGTGTTGTTTGTTGAAACCCCCACTACGTAAAGGTCTGTGCCGCGACCGGCCATGCTGTATGGATTACCCCAATCGGCAACTGCTGTGAATGTTGAGTTTTTCCAGTAACCCCAGCCATTACGGGTATCGGAACCAACGGCGTAAATGTTGGGACCGGTGGCAGTAATGTAGGTAAAGGCGATGCCGTTGGATGTTCCTCCGGTTGTGGTGACTGTTACGTTTCCTGAAGTGCCACCCACAGGCGCCGTAACAACTAATTGTGTGGCTGCGGCACTTGTAATTGCTGCGGTAGTACCATTAAACTTAACGGTATTATTAGCTGCTGTGGCATTGAAATTAGTCCCGGTAATGGTCACTGCTATACCCGCGGCGCCTGAAGCAGGACTAATACCTGTTATCGCGGGAGCCAGCAAATAGGTAAACACCGGGCCTGTAGCTGTGCCGCCGGCCGTGGTTTCTGTTACTGCACCTGTACTGCCGCCTGCGGGCGCCGTTACAACGAGCGACGTGGCAGATGCTGAAGTAATAGTTGCCGCGGTTCCGTTAAATTTAATAACGTTGTTAGCCGCAATAGCGTCAAAATTGGTACCTGTGATGGTAATTGATGTGCCCGCTTTGGCCGAAGCCGGGCTGATTGCTGTTATTGTTGGCGCTTGCAAATAGGTAAATACGGGTCCGTTGGCTGTTCCGCCTGATGTTGTAATCGTTACGGTGCCGGTGCTGCCGCTGTTGGGCGCAGTAACCACCAATGCGCTGGTGCTTGCCGATGTAACGGTTGCAGTAGCCCCGTTGAATTTAACAGTATTACCGGCTGCTGCTGCATCGAAGTTAGTCCCGCTGATAGTAACTGAAACTCCTGGTAAACCCGAGGCGGGCGAAATAGCAGTAATGCCTGGAGCTGGTTTAACGTTGTTTTTTTTGCAGCCCGGCAACACAGCCAGTACTGCCACGATAAATAAGAGGGTAAGGTTGATTGTGTTTTTCATAAGGTGTATGCTGATTTATTAAACTTGCAGAGCATGTTTGTTTTGTCGCCCCGTTACAGGTAGCAATAAACTTAGTATGCATGGTGATGCGTATCAGGGAAATGCGCGTTACTAAATTGGGAATAACAAGAGGACCGGTCAATCCTCTTTTTGAGTGAAAGAGGGAGTAGAGAGATTAGACGATTTTCTCGTTGAGTGCTTTTGCGATAGCTTCTTTGCCGCAATTTACATGCAGCTTATGGTAGATGTTCTTGAGGTGCGACCTTGCTGTGTCGAAAGCAACATTAAGCTCGGCGGCTATTATTTTGATGCTGTTCCCTTTAGCGAGGAGTTGCAGCACATCCACTTCGCGGGCTGATAAATTGTATTTATTATCAGGCTTTTGCTGAAATGAATTTAAAACCTTCCGCGCAATAAGCGGTGACATTGGTGCACCACCATTTAACACCTCGCTAATAGCATCGAACAGCTTAACAGGCGGAGTTTTTTTAAGGAGATAACCGTTCGCTCCTGCGCACAAACATTGAAACAAACGTTCGTCATCCTCAAATACGGTATACATAATCACGGCAGTTTCCGGCCGGGTATCTTTAACCATCTCCACGCCCTTAATGCCCGACTGGCCGGGCATATCGATATCCATCAATACAATATCAGGTTGTAACTGTTTGATGATGTCAACAGCGTCATTACAATTGTTGTAATCGCCTTTAACCGTGTACCCCTCGTCGCTGTTAAGCAGGTATGAAAGTGACTCCCGAAGCCGGTCATTATCCTCAAATAATACAATACTTATGGACATAAGAACGAAAATACCTTTTAATTGATTAGTTGGCAATCACTCATTTGAGTGATTAGTGAAATATCCTCATAGAAATGCAGAGGGTGGTACCGCTCCCTTTTCGCGATTCGACGGTGAAGCTACCTTTTTGGCTCACTGCTCTCGCCCGCATATTTTTCAAGCCGTTTCGGGTGGTTGGCGTGCCGGGGGCAAAGCCATTTCCGTTGTCGCTAATGGTCATTTTAAAATATTGATGATCCATGGCTAACGCAACGGTTGCCGTTGTGGCGTGGGCGTGCTTATAAATATTATTTAATGCTTCCTTAAAAATCAGGTATATATCCCGCCGCTGTTCCAGGTTCAATTTTTTATGTAAAAGCTTTTCGTCGAAATCCACCTTGTATACAATATCAGAGCTCTCAAATAGTTCTGCCGCATATCGCCGCATCCTGGCTGCCACCTGTTCAAAATTGTCATTAACTGTATTGATACTCCAAACAATATCATCTAACGACTGGCTTGATGAGTTTACTTCTTCCGCTATACGGGTTAAAAACCCGCCGGCTTTTTCAGGTTCGGCCAGGTTGGCATGGCTTAGCCGGGTAAGTATATGAATGTTGCTTAATGTGGAACCAATATCATCATGAAGATCTGAAGCAATCCGGCCCCTGATATTTTGAAGCGTTATGATTTGGCGGACACGGTATTGGTAAACCAGGTAGATGATGAGTGTAATACCGATAATGTTAAGAAAAATGAACCACCATGTTTTCCAGAAGGGGTTTGCCACTATAAACAGAACCGCGGCCTGGTTCCTGCTCCAGGTACCGTCTGACAACTGGGCCTTTACCTCGAATGTATATTGCCCCGGCAAAAGGCTTGAGAAGCTAACCTGCCTGGAACTGTTTGTCGGTATCCAGTTTTTTTGCTGACTGTTTAAACGATAAAAATATTTAGTTTGGTCGCCGTCAACCAGGTTTATAGCACTGAAAGCTATGTTGATATTGTTATTATTATAGTCAAGCCTTATTTCCTTATCCGCTGTTAAATTTGTGCCCGACGAAACTACCGAGGTTATAAATAACGGGGGTGGAGCGCGCCGCGGCAACCACTCCCTTGGTGTTATACTATAAAAATTGTGCGGCGTGGTAAAGCATATCTTTTGGTTTGCGTAGTCGTATTTTACACTGGTGACGGCATCTTCCGAATTCTGATAATAACCATTAAAGTTAAGTAGCTTGTTATTGGTTAGGTCCATACAGCTAAGCCCGTTCTTTGTGCCAATCCATAAATGTTTTGAGCTGTCGGCTTCGATACTATATATGGTGTTTGAAGACAATCCGTGCTGTACGCTATATTTTGTAAACCGGCGGGTTGAGGTGCTGAATTTAAATAAGCCGCCTGATGTACCCAGCCACAAGCTACCCCTGTGATCCGCATAAATAGCGTTAATAATCCCGTTGTCAAATTCGCTGTTAAACAGCGGAGATACCAGGACGAATTTATCCTGTTTCCTGGTCCATTCAACAAGGCCGCGACCCTCCACGCCACCCATCCATAAATTGCCATGTTCGTCTTCATCTATCGCAACGGGGTAGCGCAAAGGAAAAGTATTCGAAGTCGTCAATGAGTAAAGCTTGATGTTATGGGTGGTTAAATTAAATGCGGCAACACCTTTTCCTCCTCCAAGCCCCAGCCAAAGTATATTCTCCTTATCCAAAAACTGGGTAGGGATTGGCAAAGTATTTATCCATTGCCAGGCTGGAGGTAAAGACAATGGCGTAGCTTGTTCGTCTCCTGATTTCCACACAAATAAACCTCTTTGTGTAGCTACCCAATAGTTATCATTACTAACAGATCTAACGCTCCAGGTATTGTTTAGCTCGCCGCCTGCAGGCCAGGTCAGGTTTTTCCAGTTAACCTGGTTAGCCCGCTTATAAAACACCCCGCCGCCGGTGGTATTCAAAAAAATATGGTTATTAACAAGCGAAATATTTTGTATTTCAAAACTACGCCCAGTTAGCGCATTCTTTTCAGGTATAGCTGATATGGTAAGGTTGTTTAAAGCCATAGTGAATTTATACAACCCGTTGTTTGTGCCTATCCAGATATTGTTTTCCCGGTCGGAGAAAACGCAGGTAACATGCTTGCCGGGCAGCGTAATGTCCCACTTTGGGTCCCGGTTCGTGGTAACAGACCGTAATGTGTTTGTGTATAATAACCCTCCGTCATATAACGAACACCCCAGGAACTGGTCATTGATTATACTAAGCTGGCTGTCGAAAGAAATCTGGTGAGTGCCTTTAATTTTATCGAGCCGTGTGGCAATTGATCTGTTTGACTGGAGATTGAAATAAAACAAACTGTCAATACCTCTTTTAATATAATAAGCATTTCCTTGTTTGTCGAAAGCAACATCCTTTAAAACCGCCGGGTCGAAAAAACTCCGGTAAGGAACCTGAGAGTTTTCTAAAGGAATTATCTTTTTATTCCGGGACAAATACCAATGGTAAGGGAATTTACCGGTAGTTTGTTGGGTTTCAAAAATTACATCGCCGCCAGGCAGCGATCTGATACTCTCGACATATAAAAAAAGGTTTGGGCTGATAGCCTTTTTCCTGTAATCATTTTTTTGCTGCAGAATATGCAGGGCAGTATCCAGCTCATACAAACACGTTTGCGAGCCCGCCCATAAGTGCCCGTTTTTATCAGCAGCAATGGCCCTGAAATTGTTCTCAAACCCGAACATGGCGGCTCCTGATTTAACGATTAAATTTTTGAAAACATTTGTACGGGTATTAAATAAACACAAGCCTGTGGCAGAGGCTACCAGCAACCGGTGTCCGCTTAAGGGTATCAGCTTATTAATATAGTTTCCCGGTAAAGAGGCGTTGAGTTTTGAGTGATAGAAATTTACGAACTCCACACCGTCATAGCGGCTCAAACCAAAGCTGGTGCCTATCCACAAAAAACCATCGCTATCCTGGCAAATAGCTGTGATTGTAGCATCGGGCAAGCCGTTTTTTACTGAAAAATACCCCGGTTTTAGATTGTTAAGATTCTGGGATGACGCACAAGCGGTTAAGGCAAGAAAAAAAAACAATATGGATAATTGTTTATACATCGTATCGGAATGATGTTTAAAGGTAAGGTTTTACCGGATTTTAAACAGGTATTTCCGCGTATTAATAATGCAAAACTTATTAACGCGATATGGATATAGGGTGATCGGGCTCCGGCTGCCTGAGCTAAAACGAGTTTGCTTTAAACTTTTGTCTTTATCTATACATCAAACTTTATTTTTTTTCCTCCAGCAAAGCCCTCGGGTCAAAAAGTACCTTTATCGCATTTATCTTCCCATTGCTTAAATGATACCAGCCGGCGCAAAATATGTTGGCGCTTCCCATATCTATATCATAAAAAACCGCCACATCATCCTCGTCGCCCCAAATCTTCTTGATATCGTATTTAAATTTCATCTTCTCCATATCGCTCATATAGTTATCGCCACCATCGCGGGTGCCCATTACACCAATGAAGTTTACGTCATCACTTAAATAGCGCCTGGCTTTTTTAAAGTCTTCGTTGTTTAAAGCTTTCAAAAAGGCGGTTACTGTTACTACCGATTCGATGGTTATTGCAGGTATTTGCATGTTGATTGTGGATTGGTGTAAAATATTAACCACCCAATAACCAAAAGGTTCTGTATTTTTGCAATTGTGACAACTCCCGGAAAAAAGGGCTTACCGCCAAAGAAACCCGCCGCTAAAAGCCCTCCGCCGGTACGTAAACGTGCGCCGAAAAAGAAAACATCTTATTCATTTTTCTCTGGCTGGAAGATTGCCCTTGCTGCTTTGCTGCTCATCGTGCTTTCGCCTTTTTATTATGGATATGTAGTGAAATTTTTCAGTTCTACCTGGCGCTGGGTACGTGATATCGGCACCGACCCGCATTATCGCACCTATAAAAGCTTCCATATAAAAATACCGGATAAATATACTATTCACGGCATCGATGTATCCTATTACCAGGGCCGCATCGATTGGCAACGGGTGAAAAACATGCGCGAGCGTGAGGTGCATATCAGCTTTGCTTTTATAAAGGCCACCGAAGGGCTGGCGGTTACCGACCCTTACTTTCAGCGTAATTGGCGGGAGGCGCCAAAGGCAGGGGTTATCTGCGGGGCCTATCATTATTTCCGCCCGAAAGCTAACGGCAAATGGCAGGCGATTTTTTTCCTGCAAAATGTAAAGACTGAAAAGGGCGATCTGCCTATGGCGGTTGACGTGGAAGAACTCGACGGTGTTGCGCCTGCTAAAATGCGTACGGAGCTAAAAGTCTACTTAAAGCATATCGAAACAAAAACCGGTATCAGGCCGATCATCTATTCCGGACTGAAATTTTACGAGGATAACCTGCAGGGGTATTTCGACGATTATGATTTATGGATTGCCAACTATTATCAGCCTAAATTAAACATCTCCTCAACAGCAAAATTGAAGTTTTGGCAACATAGCGATAAAGCCAAAGTAAATGGCACTTACCATGCAACCGACTTTAATGCTTTTAACGGTGATAGTCTTGCTTTCAGGGAGTTATTGGTTAAATAATTTAATCGGCTGTAAATAAGATAATTGCAATTTGATTGCATTAGCAATACAATAATAAGTGTTAATTAATGTTAATGTCTATCAAACACTAAAATTATAGTTATATTTTTAGTGCCGTAAACCTGACATATGAAGTTCACAATTTTACTAGTAACCGCCTGTTTGTTATCGTCTATATCAGCCTTTGCGCAAAATCCCTATGCTGTTAAAGGTTCTGTTATAGACACTACATCAAACACCAAACTTACAAATGCTACTGCAAGTGTGCTGAACGCAAAGGACTCTACGCTGGTGCGATTTACACGCGTAAACTCTGCTGGTACATTCACGCTGGGCAATCTGAAAAAAGGAAAATTTATCCTGCTCGTTACCTATCCGGAGTATGCCGATTATGTAGAAAATTTCACACTCGATTCAGTAAAAACCACACGCGACTTTGGCAAAGTAAGCATGCTATTGAAGGCCAAGCTGCTGGCTGATGTTGTTATTAAAGGCACACGTGCCGCCATTAAAATAAAGGGCGACACCACCGAGTTTGACCCACGCGCATTTAAAATACAACCCAATGCTACCGTAGAGGATCTGCTGAAACAGCTGCCCGGCATACAGGTAGATAAGGACGGCAAAATTACAGCCCAGGGCCAAACCGTGCCAAAAGTATTGGTTGACGGCGAAGAGTTTTTTGGTGATGACCCTACCCTGGTTACCAAAAACCTGCGTGCCGATATGGTGGACAAGGTGCAGCTTTACGACAAAAAGAGCGACCAGGCCACATTTACAGGTATTGACGATGGCGAGAAAACCAAGACTATTAACGTACAGTTAAAGGCCGATAAAAAGAACGGCTATTTCGGCAAGGTAGAAGGTGGTGTGGGTTCCGACGGTTATTACCAGGGAACAGGCTTGTTTAACCGCTTTAAGGGCAAAACAAAACTTTCCGTCTATGCTATCACCGGCAATAACGGTAAAGTAGGTTTAGGATGGGACGACAGCCAGAAATTGGGAACTATGGGCGGCAACGTTGAGTTTGGCGACGATGGTGGCCTGATGTTTTTTTCGAGCGGAGGCGGCGATGATGGCCTTGACTCGTGGGGCGGCCAGTACAACGGCCAGGGCATACCGCTGGCGCGGACAGGCGGCGTACATTACGATAGCAAGTTTAATAAGGACAACGAAACCATTAACTTAAACTACAAGATTGGCTCATTGGCGGTAGACGGTACAGAAAATACCCAAAGCCAGAATGCTACGCCTGACGGTGTATTAAACAGTACTTCGGACAGGAAGTATCACAATTACGTTTTCCGCCAGAAGTTGGATGGAATGCTTAATATTAAGCTGGATACTACTCAAAACCTTAAAGTAATGTTTGATGCGACGTTAAAGCACGGGCAAAGCCTTAGCAGCTATAACGAACTAAGCCAGTATGAAGACGGTACAAAAGTTAACGAAACAAACCGGAACGTAAATAATAATACCGACGGAAAGATATTTGACGCCAGCGTTTTTTATACCAAAAAGTTTAAGAAAAAAGGCCGCACATTTTCGCTGAATATATTTGGAAACTCCAACGAATCTGACTCGCATGGTATCCTCAATTATCATGAGCATATTTACGCCCCTTTGAGCGATAGCACTACTGACCAGCGAAAAGTAAGTAATTCGCATACATCGCAGGTTACTGCTAACGCTGCTTACACTGAGCCTTTGAGTAAAAGCCTTTCACTTATAGCCAATTACGCCTTTAAGGTAAGCCACGGTACTTCCGACCTGCAATCATATAACCAGTCGGCGCCCGGTGTTTATGATGAGCTGGATACCAGGTTCAGCAGTGACTACCGGCTGAACGAGATATCGAACCAGGCCGGCGCTATTTTTAATTTAAAATCAAAAAAGACCACCTTCAATTTCGGCACCAAGGTATCGAGTGTAAACTTCGACCAGCTGAACCGCGTTACCGATGTTCCGTTTAAACGCACTTTTATAAACTGGCAACCACAGGCTTACCTGCAATTTAAGCTGGGCAAGCAGGAATCGCTGAACTTTAATTATTACGGTACTTCTGCGCAGCCAAGCCTCACCCAGATACAGCCGATTGCCGATAACAGCAATCCGAACAACTATGTAGTGGGCAACCCGGATTTAACACCTTCATTCAGGAACAGGTTTAGCGTTTCTTATTACTCATATAAGGTTATTACTAACCAGTCGTTCAATATTTTTGCGAACTACTCGTTTACCAGCAATCCTATCATCAGCGATGTATCAACCGATTTCAATACCGGTAAATCTGTTACACATTATGTTAACCTTGGTAACAAATCGCCGTTTAATTTTAACGTTAACTCGTATTACGACAAGAAAATTGATTTCCTGGATATAAACGCAGGCGTTCAGGCAAGTGCTAACGGCAGCACTTCATACAGCTTATCAAACGATGTACTGAACAAGACTAATTATAACACCTATTCTGCCAGGCTAAGGTTATCAAAGTACAAAGAGAAAAAATATGATATTTCGATTTCGGGCGGTCCGAGCTATACGTTTAGTAAATCATCATTATTAACCAATATCAATAACAATGGCCGTGGTTTTAATGCTGATGGTAACGTTAACTTCTACCTGCCGGGTAAATTCCAGATCGGCTCTGACGTGAATTATGACTTTACCGCCAGAACGCAGACGTTTGACACCGACCTGAAGAAAACGATTCTTAATGCCAGTATAGTAAAAACATTTTTTAAGAATGATGACCTGAAGCTGGCCCTAACCGGTAATGATTTACTGAACCAAAATGTGGGCTTTGGCCGCAACGTAATGGGTAATTACCTACAACAAAACAGCTACACCACCATAAAAGGTATTTTATGTTTACCGTTACCTGGAACTTTAACAGCATGAACGCCATGGCGGCAAAAAAATAAGATGAAGATGAAAATTTTATCAATAGTGTTATTAAGCGCACTGATGCTCGGCATAACTTCGGCCTTTGCGCAAAACGCCCACTTTACCAATTCAGGCGTAATTGAATATGAAAAATCGGTAAACATGTTTGCACTGCTGAAAAAGCAGGTTGACCAGTATAAAGATGACAGCTGGCTGGAGCAGATGTACGATTCGTACCGTAAAAATCAGCCGCAATTTAAGAAACTGAAAAGCACATTAAGCTTTGGCGATAACCGGACAGAATTTGTGCCTGCCGAGCCCGAAGAGAACAGGATGTTTTTTAGCGATAACGCGATGGTAAGCCAAAACAATACCATCTTCACCGACTTCAGTACCAATACATTCATCAGCCAAAAGGGGGTTTTCGAATCAACCTTTTTGGTGAAAGACACTACCAGGAGAATTAACTGGAAAATAACCGAAGAGACTCGTGAAATTGCCGGTTTTATGTGCCGCCGCGCTAATGCTGTTATACTTGATTCTATTTATGTGGTAGCGTTTTATACCGAAAGAATACCCACTCCGGGCGGCCCTGAATCGTTTACCGGCTTGCCGGGTATGATACTGGGCGTGGCCCTGCCTCACGAAAATATTACCTGGTTTGCCACTAAGGTAACCGAAAAGGTTGTGGACGATAAAGCACTGGCCGCACCAAAGAAAGGCAAGCCGACAGATAACAAGGGGTTAATTAAAATTCTTAACGGCGCCATGAAAGATTGGGGTAACTGGGGGAAAACTTACTGGAAAGCGTTTTTGATTTGATGTGCTTTCAGATATGAGATTTGAGACGTGAGATATGAGACGAAAAAAATCTCAAATTTTATATCTTTATGTAGCATTATCCATGCAAAGTCTCATATCTCAAATCTAACATCTCATATCTGATAACAATGCTTAAAAAAGGCGAACATATAGACGGCACACCTGCGGAACTGGAAGTTTTGCTGGCTACGGATGCTAAGGCAAAGACATTTTTCGAAGGCCTCTCGAAATCATATAAACAGGGTTACTGCGATTGGGTAGGCTCGGCTAAACAGGAAGAAACACGTAAGGCGAGAGCAGGCAAGGCATTGATTATGCTGCAAAATGAACAGAAGACACTAAAGACCTGAAAGCTACCGGCCTTCGTTTTTTATCATAGCGGTGGAGTTGTCGTTATAACGCCGGTAGCGTGCCAAGAGAAATTCCTTTAATTCCGAAAGCTTATCGGTATTGATAAGATCTACACCGCAATTGAGCAATTGTTCCCAAACAACGGCTTTTTCGGGTGAGGCCCAGAGGCGCACCTTTTTGCCGAACCGGTGCGCCATCCTAACGTAAGCGCGTAGCCGGTTCTTTTCGTTTTCCGGAAATTCACCCTGGCCGCTCCATCTTAATAGCTTTGAGTATTTGCAGCTTGATAGCTTGTACACATTCGTCGCAGTGGTGTCACCGTCAGTGTGTTGTAGGTCTTCATCAATAAATGCCAGGCGGTCTTCTTCGGCCTTTATTATTTTATAAGGTTTATGCCCCGAAAGTATGATGGTAACCGGTCCACCGGTAACAACGCTATTGTTACAGCGTGATAACATAAAGCTGTAGGTTTTTAACAGCTGCCTGAGGCGCTCGTATGTATCTTCAGCATCGGTTTTGATATCTATCATTAATACTATAGGCGTATTGTATCCCTCAAAAACCTGCCCGTTATTCTGCGCTATGCGTTTAGCCAGTGGTTTAAGGTAAAGCGCTTCTAATGTTTTACGCCCGCGGAAAAACGGGTTGATGTGGGCCACTATCAGCTCATCGTCCATTAAAAACACATCTGCCTCGATGTAGGTAAATCCGTTATCGAGAGCATCTAATAATGGCCGCGGATGGAAGTAATCATTATGGGCGAACCCGTGTTGTAGCGGGATTGATTGAGCGCAAACTTTAAAGGGGCCTAAAAGAAATAAAACAAAGAGGGTTGTTTTTAGTAATTTTACGCTTAAAATTGCTGAACGCATTTTTGAGTGTTATTGCTAAAATTTCACTACAAAATTAGCCTGTCATTATTAAAATTAGTGTTATTATTCGGTTAAATTACAGCAACTTAATATTAAGTCGCCGCCATATCAAAACCCGCTTATGTTCGATCTGTTGCTAAACAATATCGCTAAATATATTCACCTTACTGAGGATGAAAAGGCGATATTTATTGCTCACCTAAAGCCTTTCCATATCAAGCGTAAACAGTTTATACTTAATGATGGTGAGATATGCCGCAACTCTGTTTTTGTAGCGCAGGGCTGCCTGAGAGGATTTACGGTCGATAAAAACGGCGTCGAGCATGTGCTAAGCTTTGCCCCGCCGGGCTGGTGGATTGCCGATATGTATAGCCTGATATCGCAAAAGCCCGGCATACTAAATATTGAGGCGCTGGAAGATACCGAGGCCGTTACTCTTTCAAAAGCCGGGCAGGAAAAGCTGTACACCGAGGTGCCTAAGTTTGAACGTTTCTTCCGTATTCTTACGGAAAATTCGCTGGTTGCCAACCAACAGCGGATAGTGGATAACATGAGCCTGACCGCCGAGGAACGTTATAGTATTTTCTGTAAGCGATATCCCACCTTAATTGACCATCTGCCACAAAAACAAATTGCGTCATATATTGGTGTCACACCGGAGTTCTTCAGCAGGATGAAGAGTGAGCTGATTCGAAAAAAGTAGAAGAAGGAGTTGAGTGGACATGAAATTAATAGACACGAATTTCACAAATTAAAGCCAATTGTCACTAATCTGTTTTAATAATTGATGGTGCAGCAACTCATCGATTAATTTTTCAAATTCGTGAAATTAGAATCAGTTCGTAAAAAATTAGCGCGTATTTAATTTCTTAATCTACATCAACTTTGCCGGGAGAACCCTGCCGTAAATTTGTTATATCAATTAAAAAGAGGAAACAATCAAAATGGCAAACACCGTATTACATAAAGCAGAAACCCGTGGGCATGCAAGCCACGGCTGGCTTAACAGCTATCATTCATTCAGCTTTTCCAGCTATTATAATCCCGAAAGAATGAACTTTGGCGCACTGCGCGTTTTAAATGACGACACCGTTGCGGCCGGTATGGGCTTTGGCAAGCATCCGCATGATAACATGGAGATCATCTCTATTCCGCTTGAAGGTGATTTGGAACATAAGGACAGTATGGATAACGTTGCTGTAATAAAAAACGGCGATATACAGGCCATGAGCGCCGGTACAGGTATCTTCCACAGCGAATACAATAAAAACCGGGAGCAAACTGTTAAGTTTTTGCAGATATGGGTTTATCCCAACAAAAAGAACGTTGAGCCCCGTTATGACCAGATTACTTTAAACCTGGAAGACAGGCACAATAAGCTGCAGCAGATATTATCGCCAAATGCCAATGATGAAGGTGTATGGATTCATCAGAATGCCTGGTTCCATCTTGGTAAATTCGACAAAGGCGTGAGCACGGAATATACCATTAAAGGCAAAGGAAACGGCGTTTACGTATTCGTATTAAACGGCGATATAAAAGTTAACGACCAGGTGCTGAACACCCGCGACGGCTACGGTATTTGGGATACCGATAAATTTACGATCACCGCCGAAACCGATGCAGAGTTTTTGCTGATGGAAGTACCGATGGAGTTTTAATGTTGGTGATTAGAGACAGGAGATAAGAGATTAGGAGCTGCGGTCTCTTTAGTAACGGGTGAGACTTACGAAGTTTTAAAACTTCGTAAGTCTGATTTTTCAAAGAATATGAAGACACAAATTTTAGCTATTGGCAGGCACGCTGAAATATTGCAAACCGTAGTTCGGCTGGTAAACAACAACCCTGAATGGGAATGCGCAGGTGCCGGCACAGATGATGATGCAATACTGGCGTTTAGCGCGCAGGATTACAAATTGGTATTGCTTGGCGGTGGCATTGAACAGGAGAGTGAAGACAGACTGTGCGCCGCTTTTAGGGCTTTAAACCCGGATATCATTATCGTGCAGCATTACGGCGGGGGCAGCGGGCTGCTTACTGCGGAGATTTACCAGGCGCTGGGCAGGTAGCTGACATAGTCAGCCGGTTTCGTTGAGCAGATTATACTTAGTATTAATTTTAATATTTATAAATACCAAAATCGAAAAACAATGAGCACAATTACAGTAAAAGACGGAACCGAAATTTATTACAAAGACTGGGGCAGCGGGCAACCAATCGTTTTTCATCATGGCTGGCCTTTATCCGGCGACGATTGGGACGGACAGATGATGTTTTTCCTTCAGCAGGGATACAGGGTTATCGCCCATGACCGCCGGGGGCATGGTAGATCAAGCCAAACTGCCACTGGTAATGATATGGACACTTATGCCGCCGACGTGGCTGAACTTGTAGAAGCACTTGATTTAAAAGACGCCATACATATAGGGCACTCAACAGGTGGCGGGGAAGTTATCCGTTATGTGGCAAAACATGGCAAGGGCCGTGTGGCAAAAGCTGTGCTGGTAAGCGCTGTTACACCTTTGATGGTACAGACTGAAAGCAACCCGGATGGTATCCCGATGTCGGTTTTTGATGGGATACGCGAAGGCACGGCTACAAACAGGCAGCAATACTTCCAGGACTTTACAATCCCCTTTTATGGATATAACCGTGAAGGTGCAAATATAAAGCAGGGAGTAAGAGACAACTGGTGGCGTCAGGGCATGATGGGCGGAATAAAAGCGCATTACGATTGTATCAAAGCTTTTTCGGAAACAGATTTTACCGAAGACTTAAAAGGTGTGGATATACCTGTATTGGTTATGCATGGTGAAGACGACCAGATAGTCCCGTTTGCGCTTACTGCCCTGAAGGCTGTAAAGCTGTTAAAAAACGGATCGCTTGTTTCATACCCCGGCTTTCCGCATGGAATGCCTACTACTGAAGCGGCCACCATTAATAAAGATCTGCTGGCTTTTATTAAATCATAAAAAGCTGGTTATTTAAATAATTTAAAAGCCTTTTTCGATTCGCAATTGTGGATTGAGAAAGGCTTTTATAAATTATAGGTGGCTGCCGGGCTGATGTAATTTTACAAAACAATAAAAATAGAAACGCTAAGTTTAAGGCTTGCTGATAGACGGATTTTATAGAACAGAATCTGCAGGCTTTAAACTATGAACTATCGTACCTTTAAACTATATCATCGCACTTTACTGGCTTTAGCTGCAGCATTTTCTCCTGTTATACTTTATGCGCAAACCAGGTTGCCCATAGCTACCAATCTTAAAAAGGCTTATGAAAATCACACCCGCAGCCTAACCGGTGCGCCAGGCAAAGCTTATTGGCAGAATGGCGCGGGCTATCGTATTCAAATTGCCTTTGCGCCCGAAACAAGATTGTTAAGCGGTACGGTAAGTATCGATTATCAAAATAATAGTCCGGATACACTTAAGCAGGTGGTGTTTAAGCTTTATCCAAATTTATACCAGCAGCAGGCCATGCGGAACTCCCCGGTTGCAGCCGGTGATTTAACTACCGGTGTCGATATCCAGTCCATTAGCTTAAACAACAAAACTATTGATGCAAAAAAGCTAGTGATAAGAGGCACTAATATGTATATAAAAGGAGTGGCTGTTTTACCCGGAACAAAAACTCATTTTGATATAAAGTACAACTACACATTAAATAAGGGGTCTTTCATTCGCACAGGCCAGGTTGATTCGGGTGCTTATATGATTGCCTATTTTTTCCCGCGCATCGCCGTGTATGATGACCTTGATGGCTGGAATGAATATCCATACTTGGGGAAAGAGGAATTTTATAACGACTTCTGCAATTTTAAGGTTGATATAACTATCCCCGGCAATTATCAGTGTTGGGCAACCGGCGACCTGGTGAATACTGATTCAGTATATCAGCCAAAATTCGCTAAACGCATCGCACAAGCCAGTACCGGTGACTCCATAATCAATATCGTCACAGCGAATGATATCGCCGAAGGAAAAATAACAAACGCAACAAAAACCAACACCTGGAGATTTAGCGCACATAACGTTACCGATTTTGCCTTCGCCATTAGCAATCATTATGTATGGCAGGCCTCAAGTGTGCTGGTGGACCCAAAAACGGGGCGGCGCACCCGTGTTGATGCAGTTTATAACCCGGAACATTCGGCATATTTACCGGTGGAAGGTTACGCGCGGAAAACGGTTGAACTGATTAGCTATCAAATTCCAAAGGTGCCGTTTCCGTTTGCCCATCAAACTATCTTCGACGGATTGGATGCAACCGAATACCCGATGATGGTAAACAACCTGCCTTTTGAAAAAAGCGAAGGGCTTGAATTTACGGTACATGAAGTGTTCCACGCACTATTCCCGTTTTTTGTTGGGAATAATGAAACCAAGCACTCTTTTTTGGATGAAGGCTGGGCAACATTTTCAGAGTTTAGTGTTTCGCCATTGATAGACGCTAAACTGGCCGGCACTTATGACATCAGCGATGTAAACAACAGCGCAGGCTCTGACCAGGATGTGCCAATTATGACTCTGACTCCGCAGCTTTATGGCAAGGCCAGGTTTTCGGATAAAGACCTGAAGCCGGCACTTGGCTTTCATTATGTACGCGAAATGCTGGGCGATAGCTTGTTTTTTAAAGCGCTGCGATATTATATCGCCCAATGGAATGGCAAACATCCCACGCCATACGACTTTTTTAACTGTATGAATGCCGGCGCCGGCAAGGATATGAACTGGTTTTGGCTGAATTGGTTTTTTGAGAAAAAAGCCCCGGATTTGGCCATAGCAAAAGTTAAGCAGGTAAAAGAAAAAACCACCATAACCATTGAAAATTCAGGCGGGGCGATAGTGCCAGTACATTTAACGGTTTATTATAAAGACGGCAGTAACGATGCCTTTAACTATAGCATTGCAGCATGGCAAAAGGGAAGTGCAATCATGAATGTATCATTCAAACCGAAAGGCGCTATTAATAAAATTGTGCTGGGTAAGCCTTATGATGCTGATGTAAATCCTGGCAATAATGGTTGGCCGAGGTAAGTAGTGGGAAAGGTATGTCTTTATATAATCTCGAATCATATCAATAATCTTACTCATCTTCAATTCGCGATTTGCAAATTGGAAAATATATTCTTAACTTTATTTTATGAAGGCTCACAATGGGATGCGTCCGCAAGACGTGGTTGTTTTATTAAAGATTATTTCGCTCGAAAGGAACTGGTTGAATAAAGATCTATCGGAAAGCCTATTTATAAGCCCCTCGGAAATTAGCGAATCTTTAAACCGGTCGATGATAGCACGTTTGATAGCGCCCGACAAAAGAACTGTATTTAAAAATGCATTTATCAAATTTATAGAATACGGGCTGGCTTTTGTTTTTCCCGTTGAGCCGGGTGCTTTAGTTCGAGGTGTACCTACCGCTCATAGTGCACCTTTGTTAAAAAAACATGTTGCGGGTGATGAAATTTACGTTTGGCCTTCCCCATCGGGTACGGTTAAGGGGCAGGCGATAATGCCTTTGTATCCCAATCAGGTATTAGCGGCGCTTGCGGATGAGAAGCTTTATGAAATGCTTGCCTTAATTGACAGCATACGAGTAGGCAAGGTTAGGGAACGCGAAAAAGCCATTGAATTATTAGGGAAATATTTCAACATGGCTTATGCATGAGAATTTAGCCCGGATAAAAATTGTTTGTGAGGCCTTAGCTGATTTGCAACAAGATTTCGTTTTTGTTGGGGGCGCTGTGGTATCGCTATATGTTACAAATCCCGATCTTGCTTCAGAGGTGCGACCGACCATGGATGTCGATGTTCTGGTAGAATTAGTCTCCTATTTTGGATACGCTGAACTGGATGAACGACTTCGAAATATCGGATTCATTAACGATACCGATTCCCTTATTATATGCCGGTATATTGTGCACGGAGTTGTCGTCGATATAATGCCTACTGATTCGGCAGCGATAGGTTTCAGCAATAGATGGTATGCCGAAGGTTTTGAAAAGTCGATAGTGTATGAGATAGATGAAAATACTAGCATAAAGATATTTTCCTTACCATATTTTATTGCATCGAAATGGGAAGCTTTTAAAAGCAGGGGTAATAATGACTATCGCAGTAGCAAGGATTTTGAAGATATCGTATACATTTTGCAAAATTCGGACGACTTTGAGCAGCAAATTCTGGATGCCCCCAAACACTTGGTTAGTTATTTAAAAAGCGAATTTTCCGGGGTATTATACAATGATGATTTTACAGAAGGGCTCTATGCCAACCTGTCTTGGCCACACGGGGTTGAAGATGTTAATCATATCCGGCTCCGTTTGTCTGCAGCATTGGGCTTAGCTCGATAGAAGAGCAACGTATATAAGTCTTTTGGCAGACATAACAATTTGCTGAATTGCCACAATTCCTATTTTCAAGAGCGAAAGCAATTTTTATAGTCATAACCACCTAATTATCTTTTAATTATATTTACGCTACCAATTATGAAATCATCCATTCTTGTTATTGGCAGCACCAATACCGATATGGTTATTAAAGCCGACCATTTACCGGCGCCGGGTGAAACCATCCTGGGCGGCAGCTTTTTTATGAACCCCGGAGGAAAGGGCGCAAATCAGGCCGTGGCCGCTAAGCGTTTGGGTGGTGATGTAACTTTTATTGCCAAAACAGGGAATGATATTTTCGGTGAGCGCTCGTTACAGCTATTTAAAGATGAAGGCATCGATACCACTTATATGATAGCCGACCCGGCTAATCCCTCGGGCGTGGCGTTAATAACTATCGACAAAAATGCTGAGAACTGTATTGTTGTTGCCTCGGGCGCCAATGCCGCTTTAACTCCTGTCGACCTTTTACCTGCAACCGATGCTATAAAGCAAGCAGGCACTATTTTAATGCAGTTGGAAATACCCCTGGAAACAGTGTTATACGTTGCAAAAATGGCCGCCGCCAATCAATGTAAAATGATTTTAAACCCGGCCCCGGCATGTGAATTGCCCGATGCTTTGTTTAAACACATTGCCATTATTACGCCGAACAAGAAAGAGGCCGAGATGTTATCAGGTATCAGCATAAACGGGATGGAGGATGTGCATGCCGCTGCTGTAGCGATAAGAGAGAAGGGTGTTGAGACAGTTATTATTACACTTGGGCCGGAAGGTGCGTTTATCAGCAACAAAGACATGGAGCAATTAGTGCCGGCTACTGCTGTTAAGGCTGTTGATACCACTGCCGCAGGGGATGTATTTAACGGGGCGTTAGCGGTTGCTTTGGCTGAAGGGCATGCTTTGGTTGATGCGGTGGATTTCGGCTGCAGGGCGGCAGCAATTTCGGTAACGCGGCTGGGCGCGCAATCAGCGGCACCTTACCGCAGCGAATTAGGATAATAGCTTTTTTAACCTTTATAAACACATAGCTTATGTTCATAGTTCACACCTACCCGGTTGCGGTATTGTTTTGCGTTGTCACCATGTTATGCTGGGGCTCATGGGCCAACACGCAAAAATTAGCAGGTAAAACCTTAAGGTTCGAGCTGTTTTACTGGGACTATGTTATAGGCATCCTGCTATTTTCGCTGGTTTCGGCTTTAACCCTAGGCAGCTTTGGCAGCGAAGGCCGGAGTTTTATGGCTGATCTAAAGCAGGCCGACAGCTCAAATATCATCAGCGCTTTAATTGGCGGGGTGGTTTTTAACGCGGCTAATATCCTGTTTTCGGCGGCAATTGCTATAGCAGGTATGGCGGTGGCTTTTCCAGTGGGTATCGGCCTGGCCTTAATACTGGGCGTATTGCTTAACTATTTTGCTGCGCAAAAAGGCGACCCCGTGTTTTTATTTGTCGGCGTAGCATTTATAACTATTGCCATTATTTTGAATGCGATGGCTTACCTGCGGTCTGGTGGCGGCGATAAGAAGGTTTCGGCTAAGGGAGTTATTTTATCGCTTATTGCGGGTTTGCTCATGTCATTCTTTTACCGGTTTATTGCCGGCGCTATGGATCTTGAAAATTTTGCACACCCCGGCATCGGAAAAATGACGCCGTATACGGCCGTCTTTATTTTCTCGCTGGGGATTTTTATATCCAATTTCCTGTTCAATACCCTGCTGATGCGGAAGCCTATCGATGGCCCGCCGGTAAATTATAAGCAATACTTTGTTACGCGCATACCCACGCACATGGTAGGCGTTTTGGGTGGTTTAATATGGGGTATCGGCAACTCGCTTAACCTTATTGCTGCCGGTAAAGCCGGACCGGCAATCTCCTACGGCCTGGGCCAGGGCGCGACTTTAATTGCGGCCTTATGGGGCGTTTTCATCTGGCGCGAATTCGCGAACGCACCTAAAAAAATTAACGTATCGCTTACCATGATGTTTATTTGCTTTGTGATTGGCCTGGGGTGTATTATTTATGCGGGCTCATAGCCTGATGTTAAAAGCTGACTGACTATCGTTTCTCTATTGTGATGGACGTGCCTTTTTCTGACGATGATTTGCAATAGAACAGGTAATTGATTTGCTCTGCCCTGTATTTCATATTATTTAATCCATATCCGCCTGAATTGCTGGTTACGTCAAATCCCGTACCGTCATCGGTTATTGACAACGACAACTTATTGCCGCTAACCTGTTTAATTATGATTTTAATCGTCTTACACGAGGCATATTTAAAGCTGTTGTTTATAGTCTCTTTAGCAATAAGCAGCAAGTTTCTTTTTTCAATTTTTGAGATAACTACATTGGCAATTGCCGGATCAACGGCACAGATTACTTCAATTTCATTTGCTTCTGCAAGCGGACCGGCAAACTTTTTAATGCGCTCTGCCAGTTCAGTTATATTATCCTGCCCGCCTTCCAGCACCCAAAGCATATCCCTTAAACCGGCGGCTGTGTTGGTTATCAGCCTTTCTATCTCGCCCAGATAATTAGTGTTTTGTTTTTGCGCGATAGCCAAATGGGTGAATATCTTAATGGAGTTAAGGTTGCTGCCTAAATCATCATGCAAATCATTGGCAATATCGCGCCTTATTTGCTGCTGAATTTTGATTTGTTTGACGCGGTAGAGGTAGATGGCGTATAAAATAGCGACTACGGTAGCCAGTACCAGTAATTTAAACCACCATGTTTGATACCATTTGGGCAAAAAAAGCAATGTGAGTTTGATAGGCTGCTTATTCCATACGCCATTTTCGTTCGCCGATTTTACTTGCAGGTTGTACGTTCCTGGGCTTAAACCTATGAGATTTACGAAATTTTGTGTGCCTATATCAATCCATTTGTTGCTGATCTCTTCAATTTTGTATTGGTAGGTAACGCGGTTTGGGTTGGAATAGTTTAAGCCAGTAAATGAGATGGTGGTTTGCAAAACGTCGTTGGGGATGGTTATAGACTTGAGAAAAAGGTCTTTAACGCTGATATTTTGTGATTTTGCGCGGATATCGATATTGCCGAAATATAGATGGGGTGACTGTTTATTGGCCGAAAAAAGCTTGCTGTTGATAATCGTAAATCCATTTAATCCTCCTGCGTAAATTTTACCATTTTCTTCTACACCACAATTTTCTTCAAATGCATTTGAATGCAGGCCATCGCTTTCGAAGTAATTATTGAAAATGTAGTCGCGGGTATTTAAAACCGCCAAGCCATTATTTGTAGTGATAATGAGATTTTTGCCATCATTTCTAAATATTTTGTAAACGCCATCGTTACAAAGGCCATTATTAGTGTTTAGCAGCTTTAATATTTTGCCGTTGCCATCAACGTGGATGATGCCATTACTATAGCTGGTAATCCAATACTGTCCATCAATTTCGCATATATCAAAAAACAAATTTAATGGCATACCATTTTGAGGAGACTTTAGATCCAGGTATAGAACTTTCGAAAAATCGCTTGATAACACATCAATACCGAAATCAGACAGTATCCATATTCTTCCCCTGCTGTCTTTGAAAATACGATTTACTATATTGCTTCTTAGTTTTATGGGAACGGTGGAGCTATTTATGATGGAAAGGAGCTTTTTTTTATGATGCCAAAAAAATATACCGCGATCATTATCAGACCCTAAAATGGACAAAGAGTCACCGATATTTACACAACTATTAATGCGACAATCCGCAATCGGTTTTAGTTCAGGATATTTAGATACAATAGGTAATAGACGATTTTGTTTAAGAATAAACAGCCCTTCGTTATCTGCCGAGACGATGAGTTGTCCATCAAAGTTTATAAATGAAAAGTTAAACGGTTTAGCGTTATCAATTGGTGTGAATTTACCTTCGGTTGGACTGTACCTTATTAAGCCATTTTCCAAACCGATAATAACATCATTGTAAGCCGGAGCAACGCTGTATACAAGATTAAAACCGACTGTCATGTATGCCTGATTATTGACACTTTGAAAAGCCGATGGTAATGACGATAGAAAAGCCGGCCCCTGTTTACATCCAATCCATACATTATCATTTTTGTCTACATATAAATTTTGGATGTCATCTAACCAATTGTCATCAGTGGTATTTGACTCTTTAATTATTTTAAAAGAAGTAAGCGTTGGATTGAATTTATAAAGTTGCGTTGTGCCCGATATGTAAATTTCTTCTTTAGACCGGGCCATCGCCTTGATACCCGACAAATCCCTTATTTCCTGTGTTATCGCAGGAATAGTTACTTTGAATCTTCCTTTTGTATAAAAAATTTGTTTTAAGCCATCGGTTGTGCCAATCAATAAGTTATTTGGCACGAAATCAATTGCCGACGTAAAATTTAACCTCTCGTTTCCGGTATCATGTTTAAAAGATTTAATGCCTATTTTGCCGACTACAGTATTTGTATTCCCATTAATAATCAAGGCCCCGTAATTATTTATAAAAGCCCATATATTGCCTATTTTATCAGCATAAATAGTTCTTACCGAAAATAATTCATTTTGTTTATTGCGGCCAAACGGTATTGCTGACATTTTGAGCCATTTATTTTTACTGATATCATAAATTTTCAGCCCATTTGAGCAACCAATCCAAAGTTTATTGCCATAAAAGGCCATAGAAATATCCCAATCGTCGTAATTAAGATGATTGCTCACTATATTTTTAACGACTTTGCCGGTATAATAATCAATTGCATTTATGCCGCCGATATTGGTTAATACCCATAGTATATGATTGGTACTGTCAACAGCCATGCAGCGCACATCGCTGGCTGCGATATTTTTCTTGTTAATATCATTTTTTGTATATTTAGTAAAGTTTTTCCCATCGAATAAATTGAGTCCATCCTGGGTAGCGATCCAAACGAAACCCATGGGATCCTGAATTATTGATCGCGTGTTGTAGCTGCTTAGCCCGTCGTTTTGGGTGTATTTTCTAAGCAAGTGGCTTTCGTTGCGTTGGGAAAAGCAATTAAGCGAATAAACTAAACCTAATAGCAATAAAATATGACGACTCATGACGAGGATTTCCCTAAGTGGAATATTATCTTTCTAATCTACGCAAAACTGGGCGACGATTCAATAGGCACTTCGCCGTATAATCCTAATGAAGACGCAGATACCCTCGTATATCTAACGAGCTTAAAAAATGAGATCAGAGGTATACCTCTCTCCCCTAATTTTAATATTGTACTGATAGATAATGAAATTGAAGTAAAAAATGGAAAAAAGATAAGCGATAATACATATATATCTGTGTTAGAATCGGATCCGGAAAATCTCACCGTTAATAAGATTGATACTAAAACCTCTTACGACATGGAGGATTTTGCGCAAAAGGGTGATATACTAAAACTGGCTTTTCAATATGTTGAGACGCAATGGCCGGCTGAAAAAATATTGCTTGTAACCTGGGACCACGGTTCAGCTTTTGGCATTTTTAAAACGACTATACCCCTAAGTAATATTGGCAGCAACTTTGAGTCCATTATTCAATTTAATTTAAATAACAATTTTGACAATAAATATGAAATAATAAGAAAGCAGGCATTAAAAACGGATTTTGTATTTACGGACGCCCGTAGCTCATTCGAAATAATAAGGAATCGGCCCTACAAAACCGATTCTGTTATAACAAAAAATAAAGATCAATTCTTTTCCGCCATATTGGAGGCTAAAATAGACGATGAAGTTGTCGACATATTGACAAACGACGAGTTGTCCAATGCGATAAAAGAGGGCTTCGCTAAACAATACGTTGATGTACTCGTAATGTTTAACTGCTACATGCAGAATGTCCACACGTGTTACTCATTACGTGATCAAGTTAAATTTATAGTAGCGCCCGAGGGGGTGATTTCCGTACCAGGTTATGATTATACAGCGATAGCCCGTGCGATAGCCAATACCCAGGGGATTGAGGCTGAAGACGTAGCCGGGGTTGCGGTTTTAACTATGAGAAATAAATTCGCGCTGGCAAACTTAAAAGATAAATTCGAGGAACATGCTATGTTTTCGGTGGCTCTCGAAAATTACCAGGACAAAATCATCAGCAAGCTAAAAGAATTCGTGCAAGAAATAAGAAGTGAAATTGCTGCAAACATTTTAACTAAAGGAAATACTGTTTTGAGCAGGCAATCCTGTTATGAACTTGATCTGCCATTAAATTATAGCATGGTCGATTTTATTAATTGGTCTCTCAGGTTATTGACTAAAATCGGCCCGACAGAAATTGCTGATATTCAAGTTGATTTAGAAGCAGCTTATCATGACATTATAACTGCAAGTGATGTTGGAAATAATATATATACCGTTACTTCCCGTCCTTCATGGGAACGGGAGAGTAAAACTGCTCCCAAAGGGGCAACCATTTATTTCCCTTCATCTGCTATGACCAATGATGACGAAGTATTTCGGATTTTTGCCGCTGTAGGCGCTCCTTTTAGAATGAGTGTATTGGATGAGATTGGTTGGCTTCCATTCCTGGACGAACTTTATAGATAGATATTTTAATGAGTAGCGCTCATGTATCTTTTCAAGCCTGCATGAGCGCGCTAAGGATTAGTCTCCGCTATCTCTTTTCTTTGTAAACTGGATAGGTATTTTTAAATTGATATATTTAAAATCTGCTTCTAAGGTAATATAGGCCTGACCCAAAGCCCGACTATCGACAATAGAGATGGGGGGATCTACCGACACGTCCGAGGTTATAAAGCCTAACTCGTTGAAATTAACCTGATAACCCGGAGGTTCAAGCGGAGTAGGATTCGGCGTATCAAAACAATGATAACTTGATGAGTCTAATGCGTACTCCACAACTAATTTTGCGCTTTTGAGATGCATGCCACCGTTATCGCTTTCCGAAATAATACTTGCTTTAACGCTCTGCATATTATTCGGCGGAAAATTTGTGCCAAACGCGAGCGCAATTTCTTTTGGGGATAGTTGATCTGCCATGTCTGTGAGTTTAATGTTTTTTAATTAGTTTATTGATGTAATATATTAAGTTGATGACTTTGCTTCCGTTTTTCCTCAAAACACCACCAACTCCTTCCGTATCGCCTCCAGCGCCATCCCCACTCTGCTCTTCACGTTCAGTTTTAAAAACAACGCTTCGCGATAGCCGTCGATCGTTTTTTCGGAGAGGAACATTTTTGCTGCAATTTCCTTATAGGTGGAATCACTGCAGGCTAATTGTAAAAATGTTTTCTCCCTGTCCGTAAGCTTAACCTCATCATCTTCGTGGCGTCTCAGCAACCGCCGGTAATGCAAGCTAAGCGTATCGCTGTTATAATACCCGGTGTTATGCACTTCCAACAAAGCCTTTTCAAGGTCTCTCGGATGCACGTCCTTTAACAAATAAGCCGAGCATCCGGCCCTGAGCATGCTCAAAATGGAGTGATCGTCTTCCTTCATCGACAAGGCCACCAGTTTGATACCCGGATATGCCACAGCTATTTTAGCTACCACAGTTGGCCCGTCCATCACCGGCATTCTTACATCTGTTAAGATAATGTCGGGCGTTGTTGCGATGGTTTCAAGGCATTTCAATAATTCTTCGCCATTCAGCGCTTCGCATACCACTTCAAAATCATTAAACGAGCTTATCAAATTAGATAAAGACCGCAGGAACAATTGCTGATCATCGGCTATACCAATTTTTATTTTCATTGAAGTGCTGGGGATATTATCGGATAACGGTAAAGGAATTTATCAAATCGATATACGTCACATCGATATGTCTTCTAATATCTGAATAAATATCCGCAATTCAAAAAACAACGCAAGCTTATTTACGACCGTCAAGCTGTTGCAAATTAAAGTATTGGCATTGGGGTGGGGCACCGGAAATTTCCGGTATTTAAATGGGGGTTATTCCTCTTTACCGACGCCATTATCCAACCCTAATTTTACACCGGTAAATTATCGAAAGCATTTATTCATATTAAAAACTATCATCATGAAAAAGATTACAATTTCCGTAGAGTTTAAACAGTGGGGGCATGGATTTATTAATATTATTCCTTCTGATTTTAAAGAATGGGACCCTACTGTCACTTCTTCAAAGACTTTTAACCTTGATCCCGGAGATTATACCATCACCTACAGTACTGTAACCGGCGGCGGTGGATCGATTTCAATTACGGACGATACGGGAGCGGAACTTGCAAGTAATGACCTCGCAGCAGGAATGGACACCGGGAATTTTAGATTAACCATTTAAACCGTCAGCTATGAAAAAGATCAACTTAATAGCTTTTTTTACTTGTTATATTTTTCTGTTACATGCACAGCAAGCCAATATCGCCCCTCAACAAAAGGCGAAGAGCGCAAGCGATGCAGCTAACCCCAAGGCCGTAGCTACAGATACACTCAAACAGAAATTGACAAAAGCTGATTCTGCTAAATCGCTGGTAAGGACGGCGGCAGACCTGAAAAGCGGCACAAGTCAAGACGTTTTATCCAGTTTTTTTAAATTCGCCTATCAGAATTTAAGCGATGGTCATCATTTTCAATTTAATTCGTCGCTGTTTGCGATTAAGGCAAAAACAGACACGTCACTTTGGATTGACACAAACTATAATAAAAATGTGTTTTTAAGGAATATGGTTGTAGGGATTGACGTTGGATTAGATTCAACTAATAAATTTAAAAGCGCCAGTCTTTCCTTAACTTATGCTATTGTTAATAACAGGGATAAAAGCATATTTGATTTTAGCACGGGCAGATTATTAGATCATTATTTGAAAATTGTTAACCCGTTGTATAAAGATGCTTTACAAACTTATCACAAGGAGCACCCAGCCGAAAAAGATTATACGAATGCCGTAAACTATCTTTTCCCGGATATACATCATCCCCGGCCTAAATTGGATAGCGTTCCAAAACGATTTATCGAGATTATTGACTCCATAAAAGAAGAAAGTAAGTATTCGGAGATAAAAAACTTTAAAGCCTTGAATATGCTCGATTCGTTGAAAGATATGTACAACACTATATCAGGTTTAATGAGTCAGTCCTCCCTTTGGACAGTTGGCGGTAAGGTAACTACTTCGCAGTCAAATACCTTTTCCAAGGTGAATTTTAACTCTGAATATCTGAAGGGTATAACAAGAAATAATACTTCTATGGGTCTCGAGCTAGATATAAAAGCTAACCTGGACATTTATGACACCACCGCGATGACGCAGAAATATAACCGAAATGTTTTATCTGGCACTGCCGGTATTAACTGGATTATATATAAAAGCAAAAAAACGCAGAAGTCATACGTCGAATTTAAACCCGCGTTGGCTTACAATAATGTTTTGCACGGCGGACTTCCCGGAGAAACCAAAAGTAAATTCACTGGCGATGGCGTTCTAAGATTTAGAGTCACTGATAATCTTTGGATACCTTTTGATATTAAATATGATCCTAAAGCAGGCAAATTTTTCGGTTTCCTTAATATAACCTCCAATTTCGACTGGTTGGGCGGCAATAAATCCACAAAAAATTAAAACACATCATTATGATTACGTATCCGTGTAAATACGTTAGCGATGACGGAAAGCCTTGTACTGGTCACGTTAAATATAAGGTCAGTCCTGTAGAGATGGTGTCGTTCCTGGCAGAGTTTAAAATCCCGGATTTGCCGGTTAAAGATTTGCCGTTATTGGAAATGAAAGAAAAATTTAATACGGCATTGGGGGCTCATGTGCGGCGGGAGGCGAAAAAAGAAGCCACGGAAAGCCTGCCGGAAAAATCGTCCAAACGTTTAAAAACCATTTATTTAACCTGCGATGCTGAAGCAATGCATGTTGAACCATATGACGTACCTTCAAAAAAATAATTATGGATATTACAGATATTGTTAACGATAAATACTGGCTGGGTTATGCAAAAAAGAATATTGATGGTGCTGAGGCAGCTTTAAAAGATGCCGCAAGTACACTTAATAAGCTTGTAGCCACTTTCTGGGGTATTTATACAACCGCTTTCACAGCCGGATCGATAGCAGGCAAAGTGAAAGTTGATAACGCTTTTGAACTGATTTTATTTATTATGCCAATTCCTCTTTTGATGATAGGTTACATTATAACTACACGAGCACAGTTGCCAGGTCTTTCAACCGAAGAGATTGATCCCCGCATTCCGGAAGACGTTCAAAAATTTTATAATCTATCTGTAAAAGAGAAGAAAAAGCAGCTTAAATGGGCCTTCGGACTTATTATCGCAGCCGCGGTTTCGTTAACTATAGCTTTAAGCTCGTTAAATATCCGAAATTCAAATCAAGCATCGTCAACAACCCCAACAAGGTCAACTGTGCCGACAAATACGGGAGGTGGCAAGTAAATACCCGTCAACTGTAACACCTGCGGTGCTTGAGGCTCTTTTCTTTAAAGTAACAAAACAGTTACACCTCATTTGCAAGCCCTTATCCCTGCAATCCCTAAATTTGAGTAAAACCATCAACCAATGAGCGAAATCAGGAAAGAAGCCATCAAGCAGGAAGTGTTTGACCTTTATGACGACTATGCGCACAGTCGTGTAAACCGCCGCCAGTTTGTGGAGAAGCTATCATTATTTGCTGTTGGCGGCTTAACAGTGCCCGCGCTCATGAGTTTCCTGATGCCCGATTATAAGAGCAATATTGAGGTTATGGCAGACGACCCTCAATTAAAATCTGAATATATTTATTACGACTCTCCGAAAGGTGGCGGTAAAATAAAAGCGCTGCTCTCTAAACCTGCGGACGCCAAAGGAAGGCTTGGCGGTATAGTGGTGGTGCATGAGAACCGTGGGTTGAATCCTTACATAGAAGATGTAGCCAGGAGGGCCGCTCTTGCCGGATTTATAACAATTGCGCCGGATGCCTTGACGCCATTGGGTGGATATCCCGGCAATGATGATGCGGGCCGCGAGATGCAGGCCAAGCGGGACAAAGGCGAAATGGAGCAGGATTTTATCGATGCATTTAATTACCTGAAAAATAATAAAGACTGCAATGGCAAAATAGGCGTTGTTGGTTTTTGCTACGGCGGCGGTATTGCTAATATGATGGCTGTGCGTGTTCCTGACCTTGCTGCAGCCGTTCCGTTTTATGGCGCTCAGCCCGCTGTCGATGACGTGCCGAAAATTAAGGCGCCCCTGTTGCTGCACTATGCCGCGCTCGACACCCGAATTACCGGCGGATGGCCTGCATACGAAGCTGCACTAAAGGCAAACGATAAGCAATACCAGGCATTTATTTATGAAAATGCGAACCATGGCTTCCACAACAACACTACGCCCCGTTACGATAAAACAGCTGCAGACCTGGCGTGGAAACGTACGATAGATTTTTTTAGCGAACGTCTAAAGTAGAAATTAGGATTATTTCAAGAATCACCTAACAAACCAAACTGGGATTTGGATAATTGTCACTTTGGTCCTCGGCGACATTGTCGATGCATTGAAAATCCTTTTCTACCAGCAGGTAAAGCGGGCCCTTTTGGTCAAAGCCCACACGGTCTGTAGCTATCCATTCATCCGCCCAGATGGACGGCATAAAAATGATGATTTTGTTATTTGTGAATTCGGCCCATAAAGCCGGAGCGCTACCTTTCTGCAAAGCATAGGTTAATTGCGATGCGCCAAAATCTACTATCTCTTCTATATAGCCGTCCCGGCCAAACCTGGCTATATCCGGCATGGATAACCTGTATCTTACCGAATTCCCTTTAATGCGCACTTTCATAAGCTTCCATATTTGCAATGTCTCTCAACTCAACTACGTTTCCAATAATAATAATGGCGGGATAGGTTAGACCATTATCAGCAGCCATTGCCGGCAAATCTTTAACCAGCCCCGATGCCGACTTTTGATGTTTAAGCGATGCATGCTGTATAATAGCTGCCGGCGTAGCCCCTCTGCCTTCGCGTACGTAAGTGTCAGCAATAGAAGCCAGTTGTTTCATGCCCATATAAACCACCACCGTTGCATTACTTTGCATAGCTAACCGCAAATCTGCTGACAGGGTGCCATCTTTTTTGGTTCCGGTCACCATCCAGATGCCTTCGCTCACAGAGCGATGCGTAAGCGGTATATCTTCCAGCCCGCAAGCCTGCATACTGGTAATGCCCGGAATAAAGTGGGTCTTAATGCCTAACTGCCGCGCAAACATAATCTCTTCAAACCCCCTGCCGAAAATAAACGGGTCGCCTCCCTTTAGCCTTACAACCTTGCCTTTAGTAAAGCAAAAATGTTTTATCATAGCAAGAATTTCTTCCTGCGGTGTGTATTTGCCATAAGGTTGTTTACCCACGTATATTTTATCGGCACTAGCGGGTGCAATGTCGAGCAATTCTTTATTCGCCAGGTTATCGTACAACACAACGTCTGCCTGAGCTAACACCTTATATCCTTTAATAGTGAGCAAATCCGGGTCGCCCGGGCCTGCACCCAGCACAAATAACTCGGGAATTATTTCTTTTTTATCCATTTTATCACACTAAATTCATGATGATTTTGACATATATTCTAAATTTTGTTGAAAAATTTAATTTTCATCCAAAATTATTTAATAAATATGATTTATATCATGAAATTATCGAAAAAATAGAACTGTATTTTGGCTAATTATTGTAATAATCATAAAAATTGCAAATTGTGTCTAAATATTTAGATTGATTTATTGATTTAAGTTAAAAATTGCCGAATATTGTTACAGTAAAATGCAATCAGGTCGCAAATTTGGCTGCATTTACCAACAAATTGCTTTAACAATTAAAAAAAACAGTATGTCGAAACCGACCATTATAGTAGTTGGCAACGGTATGGTTGGCTACAAATTTTGCGAGAAACTTGTAGCCAGGTCGGCTGATTACGAAATCATTGTATTTGGCGAAGAACCCCGGCGCGCGTATGACAGGGTTCACCTGAGCGAATATTTTGCCGGTAAATCTGCGGAAGACCTTTCGCTTTCAATCGCATCGTGGTATGCTGATAATAAAGTTACGCTTTATCTTGATGATCCGGTACAGGAAATCAACAGGACTGCAAAAACCATTCATTCCTTAAAAGGAGTAAACCTAAAATATGACTACCTGGTACTGGCCACCGGTTCATCGGCTTTTGTACCTGACTTGCCCGGCGTTGAAAAGGAGGGTGTGTTTGTGTACCGCACCCTGGAAGACTTAGACTTGATAAGGGCCTACGCAGTTAATGCAAAGAGGGGCGCCGTGATGGGCGGCGGCCTTCTTGGCCTGGAGGCGGCTAAAGCGCTGATGGACCTCGGTATTAATGAAACGCATGTAATTGAGTTTGCCCCGCGATTGATGCCCCGGCAAATTGATTCTGCCGGCAGCGCCATGCTGCAATCCAAGCTCAGGCAATTGGGGTTAAATATTCATCTGAATAAAACCACGGCTTATATAGCGGGCGAGCATAAAATAAATGCCTTAAAATTTAACGACGATACCACCCTGCCGGTTGATATGCTGGTTATAAGCGCCGGCATCCGCCCGCGCGATGAGCTGGCCAGGCTGGCCGGTTTGCACACAGGTACGCGCGGCGGCATTATTGTGAACGAGAAGATGCAAACCAGCGATGAATCTATTTTCGCTATCGGCGAGTGCGCTTTGTGTGACAATATGATTTATGGCCTGGTTGCGCCCGGTTATGAAATGGCCGATGTTGTTGTGTCGCAATTAACAGGTGCAGAAAAATCATTCCGTGGCTTTGATATGAGCACTAAGCTTAAGCTGATAGGTGTTGATGTAGCCAGCTTTGGCGATGCATTTGTAACCGAACCAGATTGCCGGACGGTTATTTTTGAGGATACCCATAAAGGCGTTTACAAGCGCATTAATATCAGCAACGATGGTAAATACCTGTTGGGTGGAATCCTGATAGGCGAAGCCGAAGCGTATAACATGCTGCTGCAGACCGTCAATAATAAATTAGTGCTGCCGCCCAACCCGGGCGACCTGGTACTTGGTCCGCGGGGTGAAGGCGGAAGCGAGGGGGCGGGTGTATTGAGCCTTCCGGATGATGCGTTGATCTGCTCGTGTGAAGCGGTAACTAAGCTGGCTATCTGCAGTGTGGTTGAGGAAGGTTGCGATACCATCGATGGTATAAAAAAATGCACTAAGGCAGGTACTGGCTGCGGAGGCTGTATTCCGCTGGTAAAGGATTTGATTTCGGGAACCATGAAGGCTAATGGCCGGTATATTAAAAATGTAGTATGCGAGCATTTTGATTACTCCAGGCAGGAGCTTTACGACCTGGTTAAAATAAACAAGCTAAAAAGTTATGACCTGGTGCTTGACCATTTTGGCAAGGGTGATGGCTGCGAGATTTGCAAGCCTGCGGTAGCCAGTATACTCTCGAGCTTGTGGAATGACGTGATCGTAAAACAAGATACCATACAGGATAGCAACGATCGTTTCCTGGCTAACATACAGAAAGGCGGTACCTATTCCGTAGTTCCGCGTGTGCCGGGCGGAGAAATTACAGCGGATAAATTAATCGTATTGGGCCAGGTTGCTAAAAAGTACGGCCTTTACACCAAGATAACCGGCGGGCAGCGTATCGACCTGTTCGGCGCTCACTTAAACGATTTGCCGCTGATATGGGAAGAATTAATAGATGCAGGTTTTGAAAGCGGGCATGCGTATGGCAAAGCGCTACGTACTGTAAAAAGCTGCGTGGGTAGCACCTGGTGCCGGTTTGGTTTACACGACAGCGTTTCATTTGCTATTGAAATTGAGGATAGATATAAAGGCATACGCGCCCCGCATAAAATAAAAGGCGGCGTGAGCGGATGTATCCGCGAATGCGCCGAGGCGCAATCGAAAGATTTTGGTGTTATAGCCACCGAGAAAGGCTGGAATCTTTACGTGTGCGGCAATGGTGGCTCAAAACCCCAGCATGCGCAATTGCTGGCCAGCGACATCAGTAAAGAGGCGCTGGTGAAATATCTCGATCGCTTCCTGATGTTTTACATTAAGACCGCCGACCCGCTGGCCCGTACCGCTACATGGCTCAATAAAATGGATGGTGGCCTAAGCTACCTGAAGAATGTGGTGATAAATGACAGTCTTGGTATTGGTGTGCAGTTAGAAGAGGAAATGCAGTCGCTGGTGAATAGTTATCACTGCGAATGGACTGAAGTAGTTAACAGTCCTGAGTTGCGCAAACGCTTTGCTCATTTTATCAATGCGCCGCAAGAGAAAGATCCTACAGTGAAGTTTGAACCGATGCGGGAGCAACTGAAGGCAAAGTGGTAGGGAGTGTTTATTGGTTCATTTGTTCAATAGTTCATTGGTTTGGGGTTCGGGTAATGTTTAATTTAATATTTTATTGCATATGGAAACATTAGTAGATTTAAAATGGGTAATGGCTTGCTACAGTGACGATGTTCCTGAAAATGGCGGCGCCTGCATTAAGCATGGTGATGAGCAAATAGCGATCTATAACTTTTCGCGCCGGGGCGAGTGGTTCGCCACCCAGAACCTGTGTCCGCATAAGCAGCAGATGGTTTTATCGCGCGGTATGATAGGTAGCACCGGCCAGGCCTGCGAGCCAAAAGTGGCCTGCCCTTTTCATAAGAAAACATTTTCGCTGCTAACCGGCGAATGCCTGAGCGGGGAAGATTTCCAGATAAAAACCTATCCTGTTAAAGTTCAGGACGGGCGGGTTTATGTAGGTGTGGCTGCTTAATTTCCGGCTGTTATTGGTCGGTTAGTTTTTTAAGCCCCCGCAGGTTTTTTATGGCGATGCTTTTGCCCGATAGTGTGATGAGCTTTTCCTTTACAAGCTCATTAATCATCCGGAAAACGGTTTCGTAAGTTGCGCCGGCGAACGATGCCAGGTCTTGCCTGCTTAGGTCGGTATTGATGAACCCGGCTTCTGTTTCACCGAATAAATCTTTTAAGTGAAGAAGTGCTTCTGCTACCCTGTTTTTTACGGGCATGTGAACCAGGTTTCGCATCTTCTTTTCAGACTCGCAAAGTTCCTGCACCAAAAAGTGCATTAATTGAATGGTGAATTCGCTGTTCGTTTTGAGCGTAGCTTCGAATAACTTAGTATTAATAAAGCAAACTACCGTGGGCTCAAGGGCCGCGGCTGATATTGGGTAAACAAGGTTATTGCCCAGGCCCCTGTGCCCCAGCATGGCGCCGCCTTTGGCAAAACGCAGAATTAAATCTTTGTCCTGATCCCATTTCTTGTATACCTTCATACTCCCGGAATATACAAAGTACACGCCGGTAACCGGCTCGCCCTCCCTGAAAAGAACTTCGCCTTTTTTAAGTTTCAGATTCTTTTTTCCAAAAGATATGGCCGGTTGCCACTCTTTCAGGCAATTCTGGCACATAAAACAGCTTTCGGCGTCACAAATCGCAGTATTTTTCTTCATTGTTTATATATAATAGTGTATTCGGTACACTTTTTAAGTTTAAAATATTGTAATGGTTTCAATTTTACAATATTTTAAACTTAAAATAACTTGTATTCCAAATATTTGAGTAAATAAATTGAAATTATCGAATAATTTAAGCCATAATATGATTTTAAATCATTTTATATATTAAAACGGATGGAATTAAATTGTAAAATTATTAGATAAAATAAAATAATATCAATTATTGATAGTTTTTAATGATTAAAAAATAAAATATCCACAAATATTGCACTTAATATAATTTAAATCATAAAAATTAATCAAATTGTTGCTTTTTATTGTCAATAAACATTAATAAGGATATATTTACATCGATATTAATTAAATATACAACAGAAATAAAAAAATATTGAAGCCTATGGTGAAAAGATAGACAAAAGATAAAAAAAATCCCCGCCCGGAGGTCGCAGTCCAGGCAGGGTTAACAGTTTTTCTTGCTTTAACATAAAAAAACCAAATCAAATGTACAAAAATGTAATAAATCAAGGCATTGTTGTGCTTATTATCTTGTTTGGATCATGTTTTTCGGCATTATCCCAAACATTAAACGCAAACACGCCAATCATGGCCTCCGCCGATGCGCAATCGGGCCATCCGCCGACGGAAAACGCCGGTGCATCCAAACCACAAGAAGCAGATACCACCTGGAAGCCCGTCCGGCGCTTATGGGGATATACCTTTGGCGACTTTTACTATAATGCACACGCCGATGCCGCCAACCGTGGCGCAGAAACAAATTATAATAGTGTACCTACCTACCGCAATGCCTTCCAGTTCCGCCGTATTTATTTAGGGTACGATTACGACATCAACAAAAAATTTTCTGTAGAGCTGCTGCTAGCTTCTGAGCCATCAGCTAATACCAATCCGTCAGCAGGTACCAGCATTTCGGGAGGGGATAACCTTGCCGATAATAAAATGTCGTTTTATATCAAGCTGATTAACCTGCGCTGGAAAAACGTATGGAACGGGACTGACCTTGTCATCGGCAATCAATGGACGCCGGGCTGGCCCTTGCTGACGGAGAAGATATGGGGTTATCGTTTTATAGAAAAAACAGTTGCCGATGTTCACCGGAATAACCCCTGGGACCTTGGCGCCGGCTTGCAGGGAACTTTTGACCCGGCTACCAAAAACTTTGGCTACGATGTGCTGATAGGCAATAATACCTCATCCAGCCTTTTATCTGCGGCCAATGCGAATACAGGATTTTACAAAGCATTTTACGGAGATGTATATGCTAAGTTCTTCGACCAGAAATTGGTTTTGGACTTGTATGCTGATTATATGAAAACTGCTCCGGCTACCGCAGCAGTTGGCGGACAGGCCCGGAATATGGTAAAAGGGTTTATTGCGTACACCACGCCTAAACTAACCTTAGGAGTAGAGGCATATACGCAAAAAATAGCCAATGGCGTGACTAACACAGCTACGAAACTGGCAGAAGACGCAACCGTAAATGCCGTATCGGTTTATGCTCAAGGGGCGATCTATAAGGACAAGTTAAGGTTCTTCGCGCGGTATGATAATTACAATCCTGATAAGGATTTCGTTGCCGCGGATGCGTACACCATCAATACCAACCTGCCGGCCTATAGCCCTTTCACCAAAGAACAATTACTGTCGGGCGGCTTGGATTTTATCCCGGCTAAAAACATACATTTTTCGCCCAATGTGTGGCATATCAGCTACCATGACCAGAGGAATTCAACCGTAAACGGCTACCTAGCCAATGACCATGTTTTGGTTTACCGGCTCACCTTCTTTTACATTTTTGGCAAATAATACGCTATGAAAAATCAACTCACCAAACTCAATATATTTTCGCTGAAGGGCGTGCAGATGCGCACCTTTCACATTACCTGGCTCATGTTTTTTGTGTGCTTTTTCGGTTGGTTCGGTCTCGCGCCGTTAATGCCCACCATTCGGGCCGAACTTCATTTAAGCAAGGCGCAGGTAGGCAATATCATCATCGCTTCTGTAGCTTCCACAATTATTGCGCGCTTGATTATAGGTAAGCTATGCGATAGCTGGGGACCAAGAAAAACCGCAGTGCGATTACTGCTAATAGGTTCGTTACCTGTTTTCCTGGTAGGGCTGGCACACGACTATACTACCTTTTTATTATTCCGTTTGTCTATCGGAGTTATCGGAGCATCGTTTGTAATCACCCAGTTCCACACCTCCATGATGTTTGCCCCTAATATTAAAGGCACGGCGAACGCTGTTACCGGCGGCTGGGGCAACCTGGGCGGCGGTGTAACTAATATGGTGATGCCGCTCATTTTCGCAGCCATTGTGGGCTTCGGGTACACCAGCGCTGAAGCCTGGCGATATGCCATGATCGTGCCGGGCGTAATGATGCTGGCAGTCGCTTTTTTATATTTTAAATTTACTAAAGACACCCCGGAAGGTAATTACGACGAGATTGGTTTCACCAAAACCAAATCGGCCAAAACCAACTGGGCCGTATTGGCCGACTGGCGCATCTGGGCCCTTACCATGGCTTATGCAATGTGCTTCGGTATGGAAATTACTTTTGACAATGTTGCCTCGCTGCACTTTGTGGATTCGTTTCACCTGTCACAAAGCAGCGCTGGTTTCTGGGCGGGCATATTTGGTTTCATGAATATTTTCGCCCGGGCTTTAGGCGGTATCGTGTCGGACAAGGCGGGCAGCAAATTCGGCATGCGCGGCAAGGGGCTATTGCTTGCCGGGGTATTGTTGCTGGAGGGTTGCGGCCTGCTGCTGTTTGCGCATGCAGGCTCATTTGCATCGGCAATCATCTTTATGCTGTTGTTCGCCTTGTTTCTTAAGATGTCAAACGGAGCTACGTATGGCATTGTTCCGTTTGTCGATACAAAAAATGTGGGCCTGGTAGCCGGTGTTGTGGGAGCCGGGGGTAACCTCGGGGGTATGCTATTTGGCTTCCTGTTCAAATCATCATCCATCACTTATATACAGGCATTCACTTACATCGGTTATGCGGTTATTGTTGTATCGCTTATCATATTCATCACCCGTTTCCGGAAAGATACTGTTGCACAGGAAGAAACACATCCTGCTGTAGCCGGAGGCATAGCGTAGATAACACATGTCTGTAAATAAAAACGCCAACAACAAGCTAACCTCCACCTGCTGCTATTGCGGGGTTGGCTGCGGCGTGGTTATTAACAAGGAGAAAAATGGAACTATTTCACTCGAAGGGAATAAGGACTACCCGGTAAATAAAGGAATGCTCTGCAGCAAGGGAATGAATCTGCACTATACGGTTAACGACCGCAGTGACAGGCTTTTGTACCCGCAAATGCGGTATAACCGGAGCATGCCGCTGGAAAGGGTAAGCTGGGATGATGCACTCGATAGGACGGTTGCGGTATTCAAAACTTTTATCAATAAATATGGCCCCGATTCGGTGGCCTTTTATGCTTCGGGGCAATGCCTCACCGAGGAGTATTATGTGATTAATAAGCTGATGAAGGGCTTTATCGGCAGCAATAACATCGATACCAATTCGCGCCTGTGTATGAGTAGTGCGGTGGCGGCCTACAAAATGGCTTTGGGCGAGGACAGTGTGCCGGTTTGTTATGACGATATTGAGCTTGCCGATTGCTTTTATGTGACAGGTGCTAACCCGGCCTGGTGCCACCCTATTTTATGGCGGCGGGTTGAAGCGCACAAGGCTGCCAACCCCGATATAAAAATCATCATAGTTGACCCGCGTGCTACGGATAGCTGCTCGATAGCCGATTTACATTTGCAGATTAACCCGGGAACAGACATTACCTTAAACCACGCCATAGGGAGGATATTGATTGAGAACGGCGACATCGACGTTGATTTTATCCGCAACCATGCCTCGGGTTTTGAGGCATACAGCGCGCTGGTTTTTGAGCGTACGGTAGGCGAAGCCGCAAAAATTTGCGGCCTTAACGAGAACGATATCCGCCTGGCTGCCGCTTACATTGGCGAAGCAAAAGGTTTTATATCGATGTGGACGATGGGGCTTAACCAAAGCGCTATCGGCGTAAACAAAAATTTAAGCCTGATTAACCTGAGCCTTATAACCGGGCATATAGGCAAGCCCGGTTCGGGGCCGTTATCGCTCACCGGGCAGCCGAATGCCATGGGGGGGCGTGAAGTTGGTGGACTGGCAAACCTGCTGCCCGCTCACCGTGATTTGAATAATCCGCAGCACCGCGAGGAGGTGCAAAAGTTTTGGGGCGGCGCGACTATCAATCCAAATCCCGGCCTTACTGCTACCGAAATGTTTAAAGCACTGGACGATGGCCGCTTAAAGGCGATATGGATATTGTGCACCAACCCAATTACCAGCTTGCCGAATGCCCGGCTGGCAGAACAAGCGCTAAAAAAAGCAAAATTTGTAGTGGTGCAGGAAATCAGCAATAAGCCGGAGACATTGGCTTTTGCCGATGTGATACTTCCGGCGGCGGCCTGGGCGGAGAAGGAAGGCACGATGACCAATTCAGAAAGACGTATCAGCTACCTGAACAAAATAGTGGACCCGCCCGGTGAAGCCTTGCCCGACGCTGAGATTATCTGCCGCTTTGCGCAAAAGATGGGTTACAAAGGATTCGATTTTGAGAATGCCGCCGCCATATACGCAGAACATGTACGGTTGACGTCGAAAACCAATATCGATATCAGCGGCCTTAGTCATGAGATTATTAAGGAGCTGGGCTCGGTGCAATGGCCTTATAAAAAGAAAGGCAAGACGCCCGGTACTCCCCGTTTGTTTACCGAAAAAGCGTTTTACACTTATTCGCAAAAGGCGATAATTCATGCGGTTCCTGATACGCAAACCAGCGAAAGGACAAATCATGACTACCCTTTTGTCCTCACCACCGGCCGTATCCGCGACCAATGGCATACCATGAGTAAAACCGGAAAGGTGAATAAATTGAACCAGCACCTGAAGGAAGCCTTTGTTGAAATAAATACGGCGGATGCCGCAGCGTTAAAGCTGAATGACGGCGATATTACAGTCATCAATTCGCTTAGGGGAGAGGTGCGCGTAAAGGCAAAGATCACATCAGGAATAAAAAAGGGCGTTATTTTTTTGCCGATGCATTGGGGCAAGATATTAGGCAGCGACCTTAATCGCGCCAACAATATCACCAACGATATCGTCGACCCGATATCGAAAGAACCTGATTTTAAGTACTGTGCGGTTAACGTTCGAAAGTATAAAAAGCCCCGTCAGCGTATTATTATAGTGGGGGCGGGGGCCGGTGCGTTTGGCTTTGTAAAGTCGTACCGCGAGCTGAACCCGGATGATGAAATTACGATTTTCAGCAAGGAGAATTTTCCATTCTACAACCGAGTACAACTTCCTGATTATATCAGCGGCGAGCTGCATTGGGACCAGTTGGTAAAAATGAGCGATTCCGAAGAGCCTGCTTATAATATACGGCTGTTGCGGGGCGTAAGTGTTGAGCAGGTTGACCGCTCCAATAAACAGGTTACCGATTCGCGCGGGCTTAAACATGCTTACGATATTTTGATATTGGCTACCGGCAGCCGCCCTTCCCTGCCGAAGAACGCTCCTGCGCTTGCCGGTATCTTCACGATGCGGAGCCGGGTTGATGCCGACAATTTTAAAAAGCACATGCCGGCGGGCGGCCATGTGGTAATTGTAGGCGGCGGCTTGCTTGGTTTGGAGATGGCTGCGGCCCTTCGCGAGATGGACGTTCGCATTACGATCATTCACCGGACGTCGAGGTTTTTGAACAAGCAACTGGATGCGTTAGGAAGCCAGTTATTGAGCGAGGAAATGGCTGACCAGGGCTGCGATATCTTTTTTAACGACGAGGTGCAGCTGTATTACGGCCGCTCTAAGCTGTCGGGCATTGGGTTGCGCAGCGGGCATAAAATTGATTGCGATGCAATGATTATTGCTATCGGTACTTCGCCGAATATCGGCCTTGCCAAAAACAGCGGGATAGCCTGCAAACGCGGCGTTATGGTAAACGAGCGTATGCAAACCAGCGACCCGGATATTTATGCTATCGGCGAAATTGCCGAACATGAAGGTAATCTTTATGGCTTCACCGCAGCGGCAGAACAGCAGGCCGAAATAGTAGCTAAATACCTGAACGGCGACATTGCCAGCTATTACAAAGGGACAACGCTGATGAATATCATCAAGATACATGGGTTCGACCTGTGCAGCATTGGGATGTCTGAAAGCCCGGCGGACGGCGATTACGAGGAGATTATTTTTATAGATAAAGCACGGCGCTACTACAAAAAATGCATTGTTCACGAGGACAGGCTGGTAGGCGCGATATTGGTTGGCGACAAAAGCGAATTCCAGGAATTCAGGGAACTGATAGCCAATAAAATAGAGTTGAGCGAAAAGCGCCTGCAACTGCTGCGCAGCGGCAACAAAGCCGACCCGGTGCTCGGTAAATTGGTTTGCAGCTGCAACAATGTGGGCAGCGAAAATATCAACAAAAAAATTGCGGAAGGCTGCGATAACCTAAAGGACCTGTGCGCATCCACGGGGGCCGGAACAGGCTGCGGCTCGTGCCGGCCGGAGGTGAAACGATTACTGGAGGAGGCGTTAAAAGACCTGGTTCCGCAGAAATAAAAAAAATGGAGCATATCATCAAGATAAACCTTACAGGGGGCTACGTTTCTGCCGGCGATTTGTACGAAATATTACTGATTGCCGAAAGCGCGGGAGCGAAGTATATCCGGTTTGGTAATCGCCAGCAACTGTATATCAGTATTGATGCGGATGAAATCGAAAACCTGGCGATGGAAATGCTGCGTATGGGGATTAGCTATGAAGTAGATACCGACGAGCATCCCAACATCATAAGCTCTTATGCCTGCGATACCATTTTTAGCAATGAAAGCTGGCTGAAGGAAGGGGTTTACCGGGATATCTTCGACCTGTTTAATTATCAGCCAAAACTTAAAATAAACCTGGTTGACCAGCAGCAAACCTTTGTACCCTTTTTTAGCGGCAACCTAAACTTTATCTCGTCGGAAGTAAGTAATTACTGGCATTTTTATATTCGCTTCCCCAAAACCAACCAGTTTTACAACTGGCCCTCGCTGGTCTATTCGGATGATATTGTGCTACTGGCAAAGGCTACTGAAGACGTGATTTTTGACCACAAGGAACTTTTTTTTGATGTGCCAAAGATCAATGAGCTGTTCTTTTACAAAATGGTCAGCTCCAAAATACCGACAGCGCTCAATCACCGTAGCGAACCGCTTAAACTGCCGGATTTTTATCTGCCGTATTACGAGGGCTTTAATAAATACAGCAATAGCAAATATTGGCTGGGAATTTACCGGCGCAATGAGTCTTTCCCGCTGGAGTTTTTAAAGGAAGTTTGCGCCCTATGTATAAAAACCAGGATCGGACAAATCTACACCACGCCCTGGAAATCAATCATCATAAAAGAAATAGAGCAGAGCGACCGTGTGGGGTGGGGTAGGATACTGGATAAATACCGCCTTAATGTACGCCATGCTGCCAATGAGCTTAACTGGCAGATAGAAGACCTGTGCGAAGAAGGCCTGAATTTGAAGCACCAGTTAGTGCGCGAATTTGAAGAGGCTGATGTCCGCACTTACCGGCTTAGCTTCGCCATAAAAACACAAGCCCAAACCGGGCTGCTTGGTTCGGTTGTAATCAGGAAACAATCACCGGGCATTTTCGCGATACAGCACACGCGCGATTTCAACCCCAATACTAAAGACTTTGTTTTATATAAAGAGGATGTAGAAACCGGTAGCCTTGCCCATCACCTGGCTGAACTTTGCGGGCATTATTATTCGATGTCTGTTAAAGACACAGAAAGCGCCGTAGCAACCATGCCGGTAGCGCCAGCAGATGAGACCGGCAATCACCACCCGGTTTATCGATGTAAAAACTGCCTTAGCATTTACGACGAGCAATATGGGGATGAGGTGAACGGAATTGCCGCCGGTGTACCATTTGCGAGCATTGAGGACTATGCCTGCCCCGTTTGTGACTCGGCGAAAGACGAGTTTGTAATAAAAATCAGATAAAAGATATAAAAGTCTTTTATTATCAAAATTGCTTGTATATTTGTTGGCAATGGGAGTATTTTCAAAGACATGCGAGTATGCGATACGGGCGGTTTTCTTCATCGCCCATAAAACAGCATCAGGCGGAAGGGTGGGGATTAAGGAAGTGGCCGGAGGAATAGATTCGCCTGAGCCTTTTTTGGCAAAAATACTACAGGACTTGAGCCGTAAGGGAATTGTCCAATCAGCCAAAGGTCCGAATGGCGGGTTTTATTTGGATACAGACGCCCTTAAACGTCCGTTAACTGATATCGTGGAAGCAGTTGATGGCAATGCGCTTTTTACTGGCTGCGCGCTTGGTTTAAAACAATGCTCGGAAGTAAACCCCTGCCCGCTGCACGGTCAGTTCAAGGCTATCCGTACCGAAATACATCAATTGCTGGCGACAACAGAAATCGGGAAATTTAACCAGGAGCTGCTATCAGGCATTAACTCGCTGCGAAAATAAAAAAATTTACAATAAAAAAGGATAAAAAGGTATTAATATATTAATATAATGAAAGACGTAACAGGCATAGCAGATATTAAGCTTTTTGTAGATGATTTTTATGCAAAAGTGCGGGAGGACGACCTGGTAGGCCCGGTGTTCCTGGAGGTTATTGGCGATTGGCAGCCGCACCTGGATAAGATGTATGCTTTTTGGAATGCCGTTTTATTTGGAGTAGCAGGGTTTAAGGGGAATCCTTTTGCAAAACATGCGCCACTAAAAATTGAGCAGGAACACTTTGACAGGTGGCTGCTGCTTTTTGGCAAGACCATCGATGCGCATTTTAAAGGCCCGGTTGCCGATGATACCAAAAAGAAAGCCGGGCTAATGGCCGAAATGTTTTTACATAAGCTGCGCCACATGGCCGATGCAAGCAAGGTTATAGTTTGATATGAAAAATAAAAAACAAAGCAATGATTATACATGAAGTTTTAGCACAGCTGGAAAAGGCAAACGACCCTGTAATAAAGGTACTACAAGCGCATGCCGCAGGCAAAACGCTGGTAATAGGTTTTAAAAGCGGGATGATACTAAAAGAACATCGCACCGCCGTGCCCGCCAGGCTGCTGGTAATTGACGGTTCGGTTACCTACAAACAGGAAGGCGTATCCATAACACTCGCCAAATATGCCGACCTGGGAATCCCGGTGGATGTACTGCACTCGGTTGAAGCAAAGGAAGACAGTATATGCCTTTTGTTGGTAGCGAAACCGACCATCTAGCCAAATACTCACATCAAAACAAAATATCATGAATACTATTGAATTACGTCCAACCGCCAAACTGGCTAATGAAGAAGTTGCTGCAAGCAAAACTTCTATCTATAATCGTTTTAACAAATTCGCCGAAAGCCAGGCTAAAAACCGGGCTGGCTGGTTTATGGCCTCTTTACTTTGGCAGGGGGTATTGTGCCTGCCTGTTCCGGCTTTCCTGCTGTACTATTACAATGCGCCAATCTGGATACTGTTCATCACCGTGCTGCTGTTCTTCATTAACCTGGTAGCAGGTATGGCGGGCACAAAAACGACTACGGTAATTGGCTTGCTGATAGCCGGTACCCTGGTAAACCTGGCAATGATACTGGCATTTATGCTTTGAGATCTTTTTCGTTTTGTTGTAAGTCCTTAGTCTTAAATCTGATACCGGTTTTTGACTAAGGACTTTTGTTTTATACGGCATCGCTAATTAATAGCCATCCGCCGGAACAAAAGCTGCTAATACTTGTTAATATCAATCTGAAAATCTTACTTTTACGGGCGTTCCATTACTTATGATGACCAGATTTGATCGAAACCTCCGGCTTGGATACGGCTTTTCTATAGCGATACTCCTGGTTGTAAGCCTGGTGTCGTATATTACGTTGCTGGGTTTATTACACAGCAATCGGGCTGTGGTGCATAGCGACCAGGTGATTGAGAAGCTGGAGAAGGTGCTATCGGTTATGAAGGATGCCGAAACCGGGCAGCGGGGCTTTCTGCTCACCGGCCATGCCAGCTACCTGGAGCCCTATAATGGCGCCTACCGCGAAGCGTTGAAGCTCACTGATACTTTGATAAACGTTACTGCCGATGATGACCGTCAGCATGCAAATGTATATGGCATCCGCAGGTTGCTCGGCCAGCGGTTTGATATTTTGCAGCGCCTGGTAGAAAAAAAGCAACGCGGTGAACAAATTGCTACAGCCGACCTGGATACAGGCAAAGCCGCTATGGATGAATTGCGGCGCACGATAGCCCGGGCTGAAGCCGATGAGCACCTGGTATTGAATGAAGGTAACGCTAGCCTTGGCCGCTACACTGTGCTGGTGCCAGGTTTTATTATCCTGGCGGCGTTGGTAGGTGTTGGTATTGGCCTCTATTCCTACCGGAATATAACTGCGGATTTTCGTGAGAAGGAACGCCTGCGGGCGGATATTGAAACCCGCGAACAGGAAACCGGGGCACTGAACGAGGAACTTACTGCCGCCAATGAAGAAATTACTGCGGCCAACGAAGAGCTTACCTCCATCAACGAAGAATTGGTAAAAGCACGCGAAGAGCTTGCCACAACCAACGAGTCGCTGGAACGGAGGGTAGAAGAACGTACTAAAGCCCTGCAGGAAAGCGACGAGGAAACGCAGGCGCTGAATGAGGAACTGTCTGCCACCAACGAAGAACTGGTAGCCACCAACGAAGAACTGGCCGAAAACGACCGCCGCCTGCGCGAGCTGATTGACGAGCTGCGCCAGGCCGACGAACGCAGCGCCAAGCTGGTGGCTATTGTAGAATCGTCTGACGATGCGATTATCGGCAAAAACCTGGAAGGCATAGTAACCAGCTGGAACCGCGGAGCACAGCAGATATTTGGTTATACCGAGGCCGAAATGACAGGTCAATCTATCTTAAAGCTTATTCCGGAAGACCTTCAGCATGAGGAGCCTATTATTCTTCAGCAACTCCGCAACGGCCAGAAGATAGACCATTATGAAACCATACGGCGTACTGCCGAAGGAAAGCTAATTAATGTATCGCTCACCATCTCGCCTATCCACAACAAAGAAGGCCACGTAACAGGCGTATCTAAAATAGCGCGCGACATTACCGAACAAAAGCAAAACGAGGAACGCAAGAATGACTTTATAGGAATGGCGAGCCATGAACTGAAGACGCCCCTTACCTCGCTGACCGCGCTGGTACAGGTACTGCAGAAAAAGCTGCAAAACAGCACCGATCCTTTTATACCCCAGGCGCTGGGCAAGGTTAACCTGCAAACCAAAAAGATGAGCAGCCTCATTACTGGATTCCTGAATATCTCGCGGCTGGAGTCGGGCAGGCTGGAGGTGGTCAAGCAGCCTTTTGATCTCGCGGAGTTGATTAACGAGGAGCTGGATGAGATAAAGCTAACCGTAAATAGCCATACCTTTACTTTTAAACCGGCAACTCCCATAACCGTTGCCGCTGACCGCGACAAAATCAGCTCGGTGGTATCTAACCTGTTATCCAACGCGATTAAGTACTCACCGCGGGGAAAGCTGGTAAACGTAAGCTGCACCCTGCAAGCCGGAGAAGTACAGGTGAGTGTGACCGACGAAGGCATGGGCATTCGTGCGCAAGATTTGCCCCGTATCTTCGACCGCTATTACCGCTCCGACAGCGAACACATACGCCACATATCCGGCTTTGGCGTTGGTCTGTACCTGAGCGCCGAAATCATCCGCCGCCATGACGGGCGAATTTGGGTGGAAAGTGAAAAAGGAAAGGGCTCTACGTTTTATTTTACTTTGCCGGTGTGAGGAGTCCTAAGTCCGGAGTCTCAAGTCTGTAGTCAATAGTCGCTCTTACTTACTCAAGACTTAGGACTATTGACTTTAGACTAACAACTCCCCATCAATACTCTGTCAACGATAACAAATTCCCATCCGGGTCTTTAAACCAGGCTACTTTTGCGCCATCGGTATGCCATACGGCGTCGGCGTCCTGCTCAAAGAAGCCATATCTTTCAAAAACAACACCTTTGGCAACCAGGCCGGTAATGGTGTCGTGGATGTTGGGCACTATCCAGCTCATTACCGAGTAGGGTGCCGGTTTTAGGTCGGCTACAGTGCTAACGCGTAACTCAATGCCGTTTGAATCGAATACCATGGCATAGGGGTCGGTGCGTTTGAGGGGCAGTCCTAAAACGTTTTCAAAAAACGGCCTTGATTTGGCAGGATCGGTGGTGGCCAGGAAGGCCATAATGGTTTTATCGCTGAGCATTTTTTCGTGATTTAATATTTGTAAATTTACAATTGGTGCGCCGCTAAAACTTGTAAAATCCGACTGAACTGCAATCAAAATGAAAGATATCCCAAAGCCTTTCCGGACAAATTTTTATCTGTGGAATGGCGTGGCTGCCCTGTTCTTTTCGGCCTATGTTACCGATCTGCATAGCCATAACACCATGCAGCTGTTTATCGACCTGCAACATGGCTTTAAATGCCGGCTCGGCGGCGGTGAATGGCAAACCTACCGTAACCTTATCCTCCGCGAAAATGTTATCCATCAGTTGGATACTAATGACAGTGTTCAACTGCTGATTTATTTGGATGCAGAAAGCCTGGTGGCGAAACAATTGAAAGCCAAATACCTTCAGGGAATGGACGCCGCTGCGCCCGATGTAAACCTGCTGGCAATGCTGCATCCCGAAGAAATACAAAACGCCATGCTCGATCCCAATCCGCTGTTGTTAGGCCGGCTTATCGGTCATATCTTCGGCATTCTTACCGAAACACCAGCCACCGCGCGAAGGGACGATCGCATCACCAAAATAGAAGAAATGATTGCAGGCGGCACACCCGCTGAATTAACTATACAGCGGCTTGCCGATGTGGCTTGCCTGTCAGAAAGCCATTTACGGGCGCTCTTTAAACAGCAAACCGGGGCAAGCATTCACCGCTACCTTTTATGGTCGCGGCTGCGCTACGGCATCAACCTGCTGATGACGGGCAGACCCGTTGGCGAAGCCGCCCTGGAAGCAGGTTTCAGCGACTCCAGTCACTTTCATAAAATGCTGGTGCAGATGTTCGGCCTTGGTCCGGCGGCATTTTTAAAAAGCAACAGGTATATGGAAATGGTGACCTGTGATGAGATACCGCTGCGGTTTGAGACCAACGTGTATGATAAGCAGCAGCAATTGTTAAGGACTTACAGTTGAGCGACAGCATCTAATCTGTCACTCAACTGTTTCGTCAAAAGTATTATAGCAACGACACCAACTCAGCTATACGGTTAGATATACCCACCTCATTGTCGTACCAGGCCACTACCTTTACCAATTTGCCGATTGATTTGGTAAGGTTGCCATCCACTATTGAGCTGTGGGTATTGCCCAAAATATCCGCCGAGACAAACTGCTCTTCGGTATATTCTAAAATGCCCTTTAGCGAGGTATCAGCATAGCGCTTTAAGACGGCATTCAGGTCTTTAGCCGAAACTTCCTTGGTTAGATTGATGGACAAGTCGACAATAGAGCCATCGATTACCGGTACGCGGTAAGAGAACCCGTCGAGCTTGCCTTTCAGGTTGGGCAAAACGTCGCCGATGGCTTTGGCTGCGCCGGTGGTAGTTGGGATGATTGAATGCGGGGCCGAGCGTGCCCTACGCAAGTCTTTATGCGGTGCGTCCTGCAAATGCTGGTCGGCAGTAAAGGCGTGAACGGTGGCCATGTAACCGGATTCAACGCCAAATTCTTTGTCGAGGATATACAATACCGGCGCGATGCTGCCCGTGGTGCATGATGCGGTTGAATAAATCTGGTCGCCGCCAATTAGCTCATTGTTTACGCCGTGGACAATGGTTTTTATTCCGCCGGTAGCAGGCGCTGTTATCAATACCTTTTTTGCCCCCGCATCAATATGTGCCTGTGCAGCAGCCTTATCTGTAAAGCGGCCGGTCGATTCAATTACCACGTCGATGCCCAAATCGTCCCAGGGCAGATTTTTTGGATCGCGTTCGCTCAATAGCTTAATTGTTTTCCCATTAACCAGCATGTCGCCGTTTTCTTCAGCCACCTCACCCGGGAATTTACCATGTGTGCTGTCGTATTTAAGCAGGTGCACCAGCGTGTGCAGGTCCGTCAAATCGTTTATCGCGACAACTTCAATATCCTTTTTATTCTGTAAGGCGCGGAGCGTCATGCGCCCAATGCGACCAAAGCCGTTAATTGCAATTTTCATATTTCTGTAGTTTTAAAAATCTTCTGTAATCAGATGGCGAAACCGCCAGGTGTCTTAAAAACAAGCGCCTCATAGATACCAGGCCGCCTAAGCCACAGCGCGACGCAATTTGTTCGAGCGGTTCATCGCTTTGTTCAATGCGTAACCGGGCCGCCTCAACCCGTATCTTTTCGATATATTTTGCGGGCGGGATGCCGGTTTGCCGGGTGAATACTCTTGTAAAGTTGCGCGGGCTCATGTTCAGTTGTTCTGCCATGCGGCCAACGTTCAGCGGCTCGTGCAGCCGATCGGCCAGCCAATCCTTTAATTGCAGGGCCACAGGCGAGTTATCAACCAGGTTGCCGAATTGTACCTGGTAGGCCTGCCTGTTCAGGTGAAAAAAGATAAGGTTCCGCGCTATTTCGGCTGCTACGGCGCGACCGCAATCTTCTTCAACCATTGCCAAAGCAAGGTCTATCCCCGAGGAAACCCCGCCCGAAGTAAATTGCTGCCCATCGCGTGAGCGAAAAAAATTAAAGTCGACAGACATGCCCGATTTTTCAAGCAAGGTTATATCAGCCTTAATAAAACCAATCCTGCGGATGTTTTTGTGTACAAGGGCAAGCCAGTCGTAAATTTCGTCGCTGCCTGTTATGGCATGGCCGATAATCAATAGGGTATCTATTTCATTCCCCAGGTCGGTTAGCCGTCCGAATTTTATATCGATGCCCCAAAAGGCGGAGACAGGCGCAGCAACGGGCGAAGCAAATGTTACATCGTAAATCCCCCGCAGCTTACCTGCATGATGAAATACCTCCGCAGGCCCCGCGAAATCCATTAAGGATGCCCCGTCCATCACCACGATAGCGACTTTTTTCCTGACCATAAATCAAAAGTAAAGTATTGGTCCCCTGTCTCAAAGGACATAAATTATACAATTTAGGCCAGGTGATGTAAGTTTACAGTGGGGTGAGGATTGAAAGGGTATTTGTGCTGTTAAACCTGCGTAAGAAGCAATTTAAGTACCCTGATCTATAAAGCCTTATGCCAGAAGCTGGCAGCCGTCCTCATGCCAGTTTGCTTATTTGGAACTAAGAAAATCGTTTAATATATTTATGCCATATTTGCCAATAGTTAATAAAACATAATAATGAAGAAATTTACACAATCCCTAAGCCTTATTTCGCTGTTTGCTATTGTCCTGATTTCGTGTAAGCTGGATGGGGCGGTCGAGCCTACTAAAGACCCTACCAAGGACCCAGGCACGGACCCTACACCAGAGTACTATATAAGCTTTAAAGCCGATGGAATAACCGTTACGGAAACAGAAGTTACCGCAACGCGGGGAGCTACTGCCAGCCCGAGAACATTGACGATTGCCGGGACTGCGAAAAGCGGTGCTGCGCCGAAATTTAAGTTTTATACAGAAGAAAGTTTTATCGGCTTTGTAAAAGGTCTGAATATTGGGAACAAAACCATCAGCTACCCGACGGACTACCTGGAATACACCAACAGCGGAGGCACCTTATATTCTACACAGACTGATGACGACGGCATCCTGGTTTTCCTTTCCGACATTTCGTACACCAACGGTGGCGTTGTTACCGGCACTTTCAACGGCAGCATGAAGACTGCAGCCGGAGCAAAGGTGACAATTACTGACGGGAAGTTTAATGTCAAATTTGGGAATTGATAAGGGGCTTTTGAAAGACAGCGATGATATCTTTATAATAGAAAGGACTGGCAAACTGCCGGTCTTTTTTATTATATGAGGTTTCCGGTTCGCGCCAGAGGGCGAGGGCGGCTTCGAATGTGCCTCCAAGGTCGAACTATAAGCTTCACCACCGCTCATTGCCGCGGAGGCTAATTACTTTTTGTCTTGATACAAAAAGTAACCAAAAAACTAAGCGCAGCGACCTCATGAACGCCTTAAAAAACGATAAAAATGTGAATAAATCAAGTCAGCAGAAATGCTTCTTTGCGCACGGGCCTTTCACGCACAAAGCTCCAAAAGCTGCGGGCTGGAATCTTTTTTGCTTTGTAACCCTATCGCTTTGAGACCCTGTAATGCAAAAAAGTTCCTATGCCCTGCCCGGCGCACAGGCCTGCAGCTTTTTCCGCTTTTGCCCGAAGCTTCTCTGCTGACGGGCTCCGATGATATATTCTCCTTTCTTTAAAATGTATCTGTTTTTACTCCCACAGGGCAGGCGCCTTTGCGCAGTAGGCCACTACTCCTCGACTCGCGCCAGAGAAGGGAATAACAGAGAAGGTCCAATAACATTAAGATTTCAACCTTTATTCCGTTTTCAAGCTCTTCACCGGGTTGGCCAGCGCTGCTTTTATGCTTTGGTAACTAACGGTTGCTAATGTTATAAGCATTGCGCCCAGGCCGGTTAATACAAATATCCACCAGGATATTTCAGTGCGGTAGGGGTAGCTTTGCAGCCAGTTGTGCATAAAATAATAAGCAACTGGCGTGGCAATTATTAATGAAATAGCAACAAGCAGCACAAAGTCTGTCGACAGCAATTGCCAGAGGTTAAACACGCTTGCCCCCAATACTTTGCGCACGCCTATCTCTTTTATACGCTGCTCAGCAATAAATGAAGCCATACCGAACAGGCCAAGGCACGAAATGAAAATTGCCAGCACAGCAAAC
>Ga0105239_10000136_pt1 | contig 102943 bp, 80 predicted proteins | sample KBSC44metaG_FD_92761 | JGI IMG/M metagenome (GOLD analysis project Ga0105239, IMG submission 92761) | Corn rhizosphere microbial communities from Kellogg Biological Station, Michigan, USA - KBS C4-4 metaG | ecosystem: Host-associated > Plants > Roots > Rhizosphere > Soil | place: Michigan, USA... | reverse complement strand
GCATATATCACCGCAACAAATTATCCCACCAATACATCTGAATAAAAAGCGACCAAGTAAAAGTCGCCTTTCTCTTGATCGCTTTAATAATGCAGCTTATTAAGCTACTTTTTCAGTACCCTCTCTCTGCCGCCCTTCTTCTTCTCAAAAAATTATATGCTTTACTATTTAACCGGTACAATATCAATTATAACCGTACGATTATAAAAGCGTTCTTCGGTGGTATTATTGTCAAACGGTGCGCTGGCTGCCTCCTCACCAAAACCTAAGGTTTCAAACTTTACGCTGGCTTTACCGGCTTTGGTTAAGGCGCGTTGTAAGGTATTTTGAACATCCATTGCGCGCTCTTTTGATAACTTCATATTGTGGTCTGTATCGCCAATCTTATCCGTATGTCCGTGTATAATAACGGTCGAACCGTCGGCAATTGAAGCTGCAACAATATCGGTTAAGAATTTGTCGTACGATGCTATGGAGTTTGCTTTGTCAAAATCATACAAAATACTGTAACGTATGCCTTTAACAGCTGCGCCGTCCTGGCGTATTAAGTGGACTGTGCTTCCCATTCTAACCGGTTTGCCGGTTGTGGTTTCGCCCGTCATCACTATCTTGTAGTCGCCATCGGGGCTGGTACCTAAAATAGTGGCGCCGGGTATACTTGCCTGGTCGCTGGTATAAGGCCCAAAATGCTGGGCAACACCTTTGTTATCAGTGACGTCAACCGACCATGATTTAAGCAGTTGCTGAGCGCTATCGACATTTAATACTACCTGGCTGTCAAGCGGGTTTACCTGGGTGGCGTTTATCTGCACAGGTTTCATCATGTCGCCGCCAACTTCTACCAATAACTGAGGTGATGCGCTGGTTATATCAACACGACGGTCGCCGGCACGGAGTAATGCAAGTTCTTTAGTGCCGCCCGGCTGTTCCGATGGGATAAGCGGCCTTGCACGGCCTTGTATAGCTATCCTCGAGCCATCAATTGCAAACGTGGTAACCAAATACTGTTTTACTGCTTCAGCAAGTTCCTTGCCTTCTTTAGGTCCGCTGGCAGATGCGCCGGTCAATAAAATTACTGCATTAGGGTTCGCTCTTAAACGGTCGCCCAAAATATTAAGGATATTGTGATAAACATTTAACTGCCTTGCAGAGCGGCCGGTGTTATTGTCGGTTTGTGCATTCTGCAGTTGTTCTTCCCTGAAAGTGGTCGCCTGGTCAGGTGTAAGCACCACGTATCTTGCAGAAATTTGGGTAGAACCTTCATCAAAAAATACCGAGTTGCGCAACGGTAAAGTTTCGCTCACCTGGCGTTGTAAAGGCACGGCCAAAGGTGCACGCACGTTAAACACAAAATTGTGTTCTGGTGCCGCCGTGGGTGGCATAGCTGCTACAACATCTTTAATTTTAGCTTTTGAACCCTTGCCAAACTTGAGCGCGATACCTGCACGCACTGTGGTAACCTGCCAGCTTTCGATGCTGCGCGGTGCCTGGCCGAAATAGGGATGAAACGAAACAAATGGCGAAAGACTAACCTTGGTAGTGCTGTTTGCCGACGACATCATGATATCGTAACCAGCGCCAACCTGGCCCGAAATAATAGTTTTGTGCATTGCCACCAGTTCGGCGCTGGTATTTGGCTGCCTCAGCTGGGTATAATCAAAATCGCTGCTTGCGTTAAATGCAATCCTTGGCCCTGCAAAAAAATACAGGCCGGTTGAAGGTAGGCTTAAACGCAAACTTGGTTCAATAGCAATATAACTGGTGCTTGTTTTTAAGGTAGCGGGGCAATCGCATGGGGCTACTACGCCGTCAAATTTGCCACCGCGACCGTCATAAGCTACGTTTAACATAACTCCCCACACGCCAACCGGGCGGTATTCAACCAGTACCGACCCATAGGGGGCCACACCTTTGCCTTTATGGAACGCAGTTGGCGCTATTAATGAGCTGGTTAAACGCTGGGTTGTACCATCGTAAAAACTAAAATTGGCCGCGCCCGATGCACCAAACCACCAGGTAGGCTGCGTGATTTGTGCTTTTACCGTGGTGCCGGCCATTATAATCATCAGCATACAGGTGATGACTTTGGGTAGTATCTTATTTGTGGGTAACATGTTGTATCTTCTTTAAATTGATGAGTTATTTTAGTTTAGGTAAATCCCCCGAAGGGGATAAACCACGTAAATCAACTTTAGTTATTGTGGCACATTGATAGTGGTATTTACCATGGTAACCGAAGCTACCAATGAAATAGCCCTGCCGTTTAATACCGTTTGCACAGCATTGCCTGCTGTTGAAAACGTAACGCCTGCTGTGGCAATGATGGTACCTGTCATGATACCGCCACCGGCGCCATTTATTACAGCCTGGCTGCCTACATACCAAAACACGTTTTTAGCCTGCGCGCCGCCTTTCAGCTTCACGTTCCTTGCTCCGGCCGGGCCGGCAGTCCCTACAGTAAGTCCCGCCGCTGTCTGGAATATAAATACTGCATTCGGGTCGCCTTTTGCATCGAGGGTAAGGTCGCCATTTGTTATCTTAAATGTACCACTGGCAGATTTGTATACACCCGCTGCTAAAGTAAGTCCGCCTAATTCACCGGCACCCGGATCGGTACCGCCTGGTTTTGATGCAGGGGAAATACTGTTATAAGCAATGGTAGCATCAATAAGCGCCTGCGATGCGATGGCAAACGAAGTAGCATTGCCCGGTGCAGGTGGCGCGGTGTATATACGGCCGGTTACGTCGCCTTTGTTAAGCGGTGTTTCGGTGTATACATCGGCGGTTGTGCCATCATGAAAGCCTGTGATCAGGGTTGATGCGGCTGTTGTGCCTATGCTGCCGTTATTGATGATGGTATTCAGGCCCTGGTTGGTTACACCTGCGTTGCCGCCAAATGCGCCAAAGACCTCGATTGAACCTAAGGCCGGCGGTGGCACCACTACAATAAGCGCAAAGTTTGCCGTGATGTTTTTGTTAGCGCTCATGGTAACGTTTAACGGATTGGTTGAACCCGATGCGTCGCCGCTCCATGACGTAAAGTTGTAACCGGCATTTGCTGTTGCCTGTATAGTAGCCGTTGTTCCCGCAGCATATGCGCCAGAACCTGTCGTCGAGCCGCCTTCGGCCGGGTTCGACGTTATGGTAAGTGCAAATTGCGAAGCAGGTATTGCCTTAAAATTGGCGATCAACTTGCGGTTACCGGCTAAAATAAACTGGTAACTGGAGCTTGAAGAAACTATGTTGCCATTCTCCGTCCAGTTGATAAATGTGTACTTGGCACTTGGTGATGCGGTTACAGTTACCTTAGTGCCGGCATTGTAAGCGCCCGAGCCGCTTGAAGTTCCGCCTTTAACCGGCAGCGATGACAATACTACCGCAAATTGCGATGGCGGTATCACCTTAAAGTTTGCAACCAGTGCGCGGTTGGCGCTTAAGGTAAACTGGTAGCTTGAACTAGTTGAAACAATAGTGCCGTTTTCTGTCCAGTTAACAAACGCATAGCCTGCATTTGGCGTAGCTGTTGCAGTAGCAACCGAGTCGCGGGCAAACACGCCATCGCCCGTGGCTGTGCCGCCAATTGTTGGATTTGCAGTTAGTGTTAGTTGCGGGATGCTGGTAAAGCTCCACACAAAATTATTAACCAATGCCGTGTGTAGTGTGTCGGTAGCGCCTGTTGTAATGGTGCCGGTGTAAACTACAAAGGGTAAAAGCGGCACAGCGGGCGTAAACGTAAACGTTTTAGCATCAGCAGATGCTGTAATTTTGCCTGCGACCGCAGCACCGCCCTGTTTTAAAGTAAACGTAGTATTGTTGACAGTACCAACAGACATATTGGTATTAAAAGTTACCGATATTGCCTTGTCAAGAGCAACGTCCACAGCTTTATCAGCCGGGTCGGTTGAAACTACTACGGGGCAATTGCCCTTTATTTCGCCTTTAAATTCGTCTTTTTTACAACCTGCAGCTAATGCTATAATCAGCAGGATAGAGCCCAGTATGGGCTTAAATACTTTTGGATAGTACTTGCCATCAGGCAATGACGTACCGTCCATAATAGTAGTAAATCTTTTTTTCATGAATAATATTTTGAAGAGTAAATCGTAAATGTCCGTAGTCCTAATGGGGTCAGATGTAAGGATAGTACAAAACTATAGAGGATTTATCGCTGATATGTTATATAACTTTTGCCATTAGTTATATAATTCACACATTTATCAGGCGCTTTTTTGGCCATTAAAACTGGTGTGCTTAAAATTCGAGGGCGTTACACCGGTCACCTTTTTAAACTGGGCGGAGAGGTGCGCTACGCTGCTGTAATGCAGTTTCCACGAGATTTCAGTAAGGGTGAGCTCATCATGCCAGATTAACTGTTTAGCAACCTGTATTTTATTTAGAATAATAAATTGCTCGATAGTGGTACCCTGCACATCCGAAAATATATTAGCGAGGTAAGTGTAGTCAAAGTTTAGCTTTGCGCTAAGGTAGTCGGAGAAATTGGTTTTAACCGGGGTGTCGCCATAAGTAATTCTGTCTACAATCGCCCGCTTAATGCGTTCAACTAAAATATTTTTTTTATTGTTCAGCAGCACCAGGCCATAGCTTGATAACGCAAGGCCCGCTTCCATAATTTGTTTTACTGAAGCATCACCTGTAATGGTGACCCTCCCCAAATCAATATGTGTGCATTTTAACCCGATTTTTTCAAATTCCAGTTCAACGATAATTTTGCACCGCGGACTCACCATGTTCTTAATAAAGAAGTTCATCAGACAGGTACCTGCAAAGCGAGTGCCCGTATTCAATTTACAACGTGAAGCTCTATTGCAGGCCAATTATACCTTTTTCACTTTGCCGCAATCAGCATTGCCAGTGTACTTTTTTTAAGAAATATATTTTTTGACGAGCAAAAATTAATTAGCAAAGAATACCGCTGCGTTTTTTTTTGGCTATTGGCTTTAGCCCCAATATGAATAGTATATAGGATTTTATTAGTCTGTAGACAAAAATTGAGCTGGTTTTCCTAAAATTAACCTGGACTTTACAGGCTGGCAATTAAGTAGCTAACATTCGGATTAATCTCCCAACGCATTGTAGCCTGCTCCTAACACAGAAATCAGGTCAATTAAAGGAGGATTGCTTTTATCAACGGCCAAACTAAGAAGCCTTTGATTAAATCGGAAATGATTTGATCAGACAGGCTATTAAGATTATTATCCTGGTCAGAGCAAATTTTTGATAACGCCGGATGCACCCGGTATTGCCAGGAAAAGTCGCTGGTTATACGTTAATTCTTTTTCAGCTTCATCTGGTGAAAACAATCATCGCTTGTGGTACACAATTTAATGTAGTCGGTACCGCCTTTGGGTGTTACCATAGCTGCGGGATTCCATAAGCCAAATATCCACATTTGCATCCAGGTCATGCAGTTTTCGGGATAATGATTGTCCATCCAGTAACGCATTACGCAGTTAGGGCTGCCTTTATAATAGTTTATATCGTCCGGGCCGGGGTTCGCAGCATTATGGTGATGAATATTGGTTGCATGCCCCAATTCGTGCGAAACAGTATAAGATATGATATGCTGAATGTTTGTTGCGATATTCAGTGCAACCTGGGGCGATGCGTGATTTGGGTCGATATTTACATGAAATTCCGCGTTGGCAGCGGCAATATTGTGGAACATCCGTTGCTCAAAATCGTCCATACCTTCAGGGTGGTCCGGCATAAATTCGGTACGCTTAAAAGGCACATCGTTAATTATATAAACCGTCCATAAATGAATTTCTTTGGTATCCTCCGGCGTCATGTTTCCTAAAAAACCAGTTCTCGCTTCGTCGAATATCGGGAAGGTGGTAGCAAGTGCCTTAGCTCTTTTTTCCTCGGTAGCGCGGTTATCATCTGCATAAATCACCACTCCGTGCGCATGCTTCGACATGGGACTATTGTAATTTATCCACCTGCCGTAATTGGTGCCCGCAACATCTTCATGGTAGCCGTATTTCGAGTTGGTTAGATGATAAATCACAACGTCCGACGCCTTACCGTAATTCATTGCTCCATCTTTTATCTGTTTTTTAAATGTATTGCCATTAGCAGTCAGGTTGGCAAGGCCGATGGTTATCAGTTCTTTTTTCTGCGGCGAAAATCTTTTAAATATGGGGTTGTAGCTATCGTCTTCCGTTAAAAAACCACGATACTCGTCTATAAGGGTAATGCCGTCGCCGGGGTGGCCGTTGTCGGGTTTTACATCTTCATCCCAATCGAGGCCGTATCCGTTACCTTTTATGTGCTCGCTTTCTTCCCAGGCATCTGCAATTTTGTTTTCATCGCGGTCAAACGGTATCGTAATAAAGGTTTCGCCTTTATCGTAATACGGGCTGGCGGTAAGTACCGATCCGTCGTCAAGTGTTACCTGGGCGGTAAGCTTTGCCCAGGCGCCATAGTCCATACATGTTAATTGTACTATCGCCAAATTCCCGTTATTTACAACAGATGTTGCTACGCTATCGGTACATAACGTCGGGTCAAAAGTCCCCAGCGAGAAAAATTTCGTCGAATCGGATATCCTGATGTCTGCTTTTTCGTCGCCATCGTAAACAGGGTAATTGCTGTTAAAGCCTTTGTAATGCGTAATATCCTTTAGTTCATAACGTACTGTGAAGCTGCCCGGATATAGCTTATTGGGGTTGCCTTTATCATGTACCTCCACATAAAACTTGGCGCTGTCATCTCCTTTGGTATCATCGCTTCCATCTACTTTCGGGCCTTTTGGCAGCCATGTTTCGTATTTGCTTTTTGGCATAGGCTTCAGCACCGCCTCGTATTGCTGTTCAGGTCCGCCAATATCAGCGTTAAGCGTCTCGGTAATATGCGCATTGGACTCGCGCAAGAACTGGGTTTTTGTGTATTCTATTTTAAATCCATAAGCTGTTTTGGTAACTTTTATATAAGCCTGGTCGGGATCTGTTCTCGGCGGTTCAGCAACTCCCACCATTTTTGCTAAGTGCGGATCGGTTGCACCTAACATGCCCAAACCTGTTACGTCATCGCTGCTGTGTTGTTGCAGGTGTCCAAATTCGTCGACACCTGCGCTATATGTATGAATGTTAATATTTGCACCAACGCCAACTGTAGAAAGTGCCTGTACAGGGTCGTACGAAAATGTGAACGCCATGTTGATGATCGGTTGCTTTGTGGTAATAATGGTGTTGCCCTGGTTGCCGCTGTAATGGCTATTTTCGCTGGCCGTACCTGTAATCGAGTTATCCTTAACCGCCATTGACGAAAAAGCCATTTGCCGGGCCACATCCTGGTTCTTAAGGGCCTGATCGGCAGTTGCGTATTTTTTTTCGTCGTTAAGGCCATGAACCATTTTGTCAATGGCGGCTGTACTAACGCCGGGCGGGTTCATACCGCATTGCACAACGGTATGCCCGTTAGCTTCATATATCATAGGCGCTTTCATCGATTTGCCGGAGCATATATACGTCGATGAGCCGGTGTTTCCGGGATAGGTATGTGATTCCGAAACTGTTTTTGTGTAGTAAAAATGAACTGTTGTATACGTGGTATCGTAGTGATGTTGTATCAGCAACTGGTCGCCATTTGGCAAAGCCCTTGCCTGTTTCTGCATAACCGCCTTCATCATCGAGTCGCGAAACTTCATGATCTGTGCGGGCGTCATGTGCATTAGCTTTTGGGCCATTTCTTTGGCTTCTGCATCGCTGGTGGGCTGTGCAAATGCCTGCACGCCTGTTATCATCAAAAAGCATGATAGTACCGCTTTAAAAATCAACTTTTTCATATCTAATGAGAATACTTGTCGTTTATCTTAAACTGGTGAATACAGTCACCATTATCGGCGTCGCCGTATCGTATCCTTGGCCTATGTTCGGGGTCGTTTACTCCGGTGCCTTTTTTGTCGGTGCATAAGTGCATGCCATTCAGCTCCCCTGCATACTTATTAGGGTCGGTATCAATAATATATATTACGCTGCTGTTGGCGTCTTTACAGTATGCCCTGGCATCGTCATAACGCATAATGCAATCCTCAAACCCGCTGCAGGTGCCGTGGTAAGTGCGTATGGCCAAACTGTCGTTAAAAAGCTTAAGTATCTGTGCAAACTTAGGGTCATCAAATTCAATATCTACCCCGGGCTTGTTTTCCCACTGCAGCTTTACCTTGTTCCCTTTGTTTATCTGCCAGTATCCGTTTCCGTTATAGTTAAATTCTGCGCGATCAGATCCATAAGCATCATTATTTCCATGATGCTCAACACCCGAATTGTGCAGCATTTCGTGCGCTATTACCATCGCGTATTGGTCGGTTGTTACCACGCTTTTACCATTCGGGTTTACTGTAAAGGTACCGTCGTCATTCAAATCAACCTTTGTCGCTGTCCACCCTCCGGCGTCCGGCCGAAAATCAGCGCTTATTACCAGGAAGTCGAAGTCATTTGGCGTGCCGAGCACGTCGGTTTTCGAGGATGCGAACGCAAACCCCAATCTCTTTTGTGTTTGGAGCATACAAATACCATGCTGGTCAACCGAGTGCAGCTCACGTATATTGTTAAAATTTAAACATTTATCGCGATGAATAATCTCTACTTCGTATTTTCTCGATGCCGCGATTTCTGTAGATGGCGGTGTTAGCGGTATCAACCCAAATTCATCTTTTGTAAAACGATGGTGCGTTTTTACAACCTGTTTGGTGTAGTTGTTCAGCACCATTTCGTAGGTCATAATTCCATCGCGGCTACGGTCGGTGTTTATGCCGTTGTATATCATTACATCCTTGGCATTGGGGTCGCCATAAATGTGCTTGCCGTGTTCCATAAAGCCGCGGTATTCCTCATAAAGCGTAAAACCATCACCGGGGAACTTGTCGTCATGTAATATTTTCTCGTCGTCATCAGTATCCTTTTTGTCAAGCACCTTATTAATCTGCTTAAAATAGGTTGCCACCTTCGAGTCTCCATCGCGTTTAGGTAACAGCAGGTAATTGTTTTGGTTGCCTTTCTCTACGGCATAGGTATCAGATCCGTCAGTAAAATAAACGTGCGCGGTTAGCCGTGCGTATCCGCCCCAATCAAAAGAGTAAACCCTGATGGTATTATTGTTTGCTACTGTTGTGGTATCGGCGAGGGTTTCGGCAGCGGTATCCGGCTGTTCATTCAGTCGACGCAATTGCATATCAGCCAGGCGGTTAATATGGTCGGCTGGGGTATTAATCTTATTCGTCCATTCATTAGGCGCGTTGCAAGCATAGCCGGGCAGCTTGCTGATCTCTTCTTTCGGCAATTCCCAAACTATGTATTTAATTTGGCTCGAGGCATCCTTACCGGGCTGCTTTTTAGCTTCTACTTTTAATTTTATGTCGATAAAATTGCCGTGCTTATCTGCCTTCGAACCGTAGCCCTCCGGCATCCATCGCTCATAAGCGCTTTGCCCCGCAACAGGTTCAAACCATACAAGGTAATTGTCTGTAATGGGCGTTATCTTAATGGTTAAGCTGCCGGTAAAATTGTGACTTTGCCTGTGCTTGCCGTCCCCGGTTGTAGTGTGGTCGTTAAAGTTTTTTGCTATCGATATTACGTCTCCGTTCATGGTTAAGGTACCATCGGTATTTGTAGCCGCCGCATAGGCGTCGGTAGTATCAGTAACAGAGCCGGTCGCGTTATCATTATGATTGTTCCTCAATAACACTTTTGCCGAAGCACTCCAGTTTGTCGGGCTTTCATAATTTAAATTTACGGTGGGTGATGGCGTACTTAGCGCCGAGCCTTCGTCGCTGTAAGTATGCGTACCGTTCCCCGTAGGGTCCGAACTGTTTGCGCTTACGCTACCGTTTGTACTGCCGTTTATAATAGCATCGCCGGCGGCAGACAGTACAATCTTACCTGCATATTTAAACAGAAATGAAGTTGCTATAACAGAACAACTGCCGTTGCTTTTAAAGGTAGTTGGCCCCCTGTCTCCATTAGCTACATCGTCCTGGGTGAAATTATAGTGCATTTCAACCCTGCATTTGGTGTACATCGGGTTGTTTTCATATTTGGCTAATCCCTGCTTGTCTTTCATGCCCGACATAGCATCTTTGGCCTGGTCGGTGCCTAATTGTGCCTTTATGGCATTTACAGGCGCCAGCTTCTGTTTCAGGTAAGCCTGCTGCTTCGCCTGCATTTCGGCCAATATAGCTGCGCCCTCCTGCCGTGTTTTTACCTTGCTGAGGCGCACTTTGTATTGCTCCATTATTTGCTTAAACTCCTCGTCGGTCTGCGCAAGTGCCGAGATGCCCAGCATCATCAGCAATAAAAACATCAAGTATCTACGCATAGCTTAATACTATTTTTAGTGGATGTTACGACGCTGCGGGCCGCCCCCTAACCGGCGGCCCTTTGTTGCAACGTCTACCCTAACAGGTTCTCTTTATTTGGCTATCAAATCAGATAGCTTTTGCCAATTAATCAACTTTATCGCTTCGTCTATATCAGCCGAATCGCCTTTAAATGTTACTGCAATATTTTGTACCGATAACCGGCTTATCTTCGTACGGTCGAAAGCGAGCTCATAACGCGTATCGGTGATACCGTCGCTGGTGGTTTCGGTTTTTTTGGCCACAACAGGCTGCCCCAAATACACCAGGGCTGTATCGTAATAATCGCCGTGCAGGCTAGCCGTGCCACCGTCCATAATAGGGCAATCGGCCGAGCGGATACCTTTAACTGCCAATGTTGTCGGCACCGGGATAGATAAGGCAACCGGCTGTGTTTTGGCACAATAAGATATAGGCATTGAACTATCCGTTCCCCGTATGTACAGATTGGCTACAATAAAAATCTTCAGGCTGCTTTTAGCGCCCGATTTAATAGCAGCGGCTACCTGCGGCGCGTTGTTAAAGTCCTTCATCCCATTCATAACGGCAGTCATCAACGGCATTTTGTCCTCATCGGTCATGGTAAAATCTACCTCCCAATCCAACGCATAAGGGTCGCTGATGCCTACAGTTTTTAAAATAAACCCGTTGCAAATACTCCAGCTTCCAGGGTCACGGCACCAATATTTGGTGGCATCGAAGGTTAAATCTTCTTTACCGGTTGTCCAGTTTTTGTAGGTGTGCGGCAACGCATCAAACAATTGCTGGTGCAGCTGATTTAGAAACGCTGTCTCCTCGGGCCTTTGCTGCCTGAACGAAGCGCTTTTGTTTTGGGCCCATGCGCCTATTGCGATAAACAGGGCCATGCACACCACAATGGCTATCGTTAATTTTTTCATCAGTGAGGATCGTTATATGCTTTCCTTATTTTAAATACGCCGTAAACGGTTCCCCGGTTAAAGGTTTTGTCTTGCCCGGTTTTGTTGTTCCATATGGTTGAGCTGATGGTGCCTGTTATGAAATCGCCATCCATCTTAGTTATGGTAAGGGTACCGCCGCATTTCAACCTTTGAAGTTTTGGATTACCCTGCATGGAGCATGCACAGGTTTTTACACTGGGCCGTAAATCGGGACTAAACGAAATTGCATTAGATGTGCCGTTAAAGGGATGTACTCCCTTTGTTAACCCGCCGGTATAAGTTATTATCATGATACCGCCGCCGGCTGCCGCCGGGTGTCCCGGGCCTAAATCACGCCCAAGGCCTATGAACTTTATGATGGTGACGTTATTTGTAGGGTCGAAGATGGCGTTTGCGTTACTGGTAAGGCTTACCAGGTTTACGTTGCTGGCCCCTACCGCAGCATCAGCCTGGTTTTTTTGAGCCTGCAACCTGGCCCTGTCGGCGGCGGGTATGCGGGCGAGTATTGCAGGGTCGATAGCGGCAACGGTTGATGGATTGGTAGCAGACCCTTTTGCACCGGTTGTTTTCTGACTGTAGCGCGCATCATTAATGCCCGATGCCGGCACGTTAAAAGCAAAGATGTTATCGCCGGTTTCAAAATACAGGGTCTTCAGCAATACTACTTTGGGCAGGTCGTGGCCGGTTGGTATCAGGTCTACTGATATTACCATCATATTATCTCTTGGCGCTGACCCCGGTGCGGTATATTTAACTAAATACTCATCAACTATATCCAATGAACCACCGCCTTGTAAGATTTTCCAGTTTTGGGCATGATATGATATCGGCAAACCGGCGCTTGCCAGCGTATGCGCAGCGTCTGACATGTGTTCGGGGTGGCCGTCTGTAATAAAATCTCCATCATTATTTGTAGCAGGCGGGATATATACATCTATATTTATTTGAGTTTGCTCGCCGGCAGAGAGAACACTTTTTTCGGCATTTAATGATAAACGGCCGCCACGCATGGCCCGCGCCAGGTCTTCATCTGAAGCGCGCCCGTTTTGTGCAAACAGCTTTGCGGATATTACGATGAATATGATTACACTGATATATTTTTTCATGGTTTTAGTGCTAATGTTTAATATATGGGGCGATTTTATTTTACTTCCAGCTTAACAGACTTTATAACCGCATAACTGCCCTTGTGGGTCTCTTCGCCATTGTTTGTCGTTACATTGAAATGGAAATTCATAGTGCCGTGTAAAGCTATAGGCGTGCTCCATTTAGGATTGTCGCTCTCATTACCGAAATTCACTGACAATACTGCCGTAGTGTATCCATCCGATGCGGCCAGGCTTTCAGTTTTATCCAGCGTTTGCAGGTTGCGGCTAAAGGTCACATCGCTGTTGTCGCTTACCGGGTCGAAAGTGCCATAAAACCCTAATACGTCGCCGCCAACCGGTTTAAACTTATAGGTGATGCTTAGCTTTATAGTCGCCCCGGCCGGTACATTAACCTTTAGCTGTTCTGCATCCACGCCCGCCAGCGGCCGCCAGTTTATCATCTTTCCCTCATCCAGGCATTTGTTTTTAACGGCCAGCAATATGCTATCCTTTGCCACGAACACGTTTTTGCACGATGGCGCGTTATTGGTGCTCCATTTTAAAAATGCAGGCAGCGGAACGGTTTGGGCATGCAGGGCTGATGTTAGCAGCAGCATAAGGAACAGGGATATTGAGGTTTTCATTCTGGCGGTTGTTTTATTTAAGATGTTCCATACTGTACACAAGTGTTCCGCGGAACACCTAAATGCAAATAATACATAAGTCACTGATTGTTAAATAAATAATAAACCAATCTAATTAAACCAGGTGTTCCACACTGTGTACACAAGTGTTCCACCTGTACACAACTGTTCCGCGGAACAGTACAGCGTTCCTTACAAAGCGTGTTTGCACAAATACAATTTTCCGCTACCCAAATCCACATCCAAAAACACGATCACTTCTTTTCCGTCTATAACCACTTTGGTTGGCGACGATGCATTTTCAAACACGGTGCCGTCCGAAAAATACAGGCCGCGGTAACCTGCCCAGGCCATGCCCGTCTCGTTTGCATTTAAAAACAGGAGCTTTAGCTCAGCCGGGTTATTAAATTTATAAAATGGGGCTCCGTTACGTTCAAGCGTGAGTTTATTGGCATCCGGCAGATTAAAAACGTTGCCGGTATTACGCAGCCAGATCTGGTTGTTTGTTAAGTTGGTAACAGGCCAGTTCTGCCCGTTTGAGACATATACCTTCTTATCGACAGGCATTATGGCTGCAATTATTTTACCATCAGGGCTAACGAGCGGCAGGGCCCCATAAGCTTTTGGCAGGGTTACTTTTGTGCCGGTGGATGAGTTCATATGATAGGTCATACCACCTGCTATGCTCGCTCCGGCCACAGCAACAACGCTCGAGTCGGCATTATGGGCAATTTGCGCCATCATGAAGCTGCCCACAACTTTACCGTTAAAAGTGTAGGTCTGTTCTGGTTTGCCGGGCACCATCCCGCTGGTAACGGCACGTCCGTTTTTTAGCAGGGCGTTGCTCATGTCGGTCTGCGAAAAGTCAACGCTGAATTGCTCCAGCTCGCTGCCGTTTTTAATAGAGTTGCGTTGAATATTCGGCGGTGCATCGCCGGTTTTTTGAAACTGCCCATTGCTGTATGTGAAAGATGTTACGTTTGATTCGTGAATTTTTGCCACTATTTGGTTATTCACCACCTGTACCGACGAAAACCATATATCATATCCATCCGGATGATTGTTTCGTTCCGATTGCGTATAAGTCATCAGCAAGGTGCCAATAGTTGCCGGATCAGTGTAGTGTACAGTTGTACCATCCGGCGCCATCGAGGTTGAATTTGCGCCGGTAACCTGGTTGGCCACATTTTGCTGTGCGGTTTGCGCTGCGTTATTGCTGAGCTTGTTCTTTATCTTTCCTAAAATCCCCTGTGCATTCACAGCACTTGCCGCTGCTAACAGTATAATAGTATAAAGTGTCTTTTTCATATCTTTTTGTGTTAGGGTGTTGCTCAACTATTGTTGAACATGGCCGGTATAGTGGCAAAGTTGATGGTGCGGGTTGCCGTCTCTACAAGCTCCTTGCCGCCCCTGATCTCAATTATCACGTTAGCCAGTGCAAGCTTACCGGCATTTGGGTCGTAAACCGGCACAATGCTTCGCACCTGGTCGTCTTGTTTAACGATGTTAAACTTGCCGAAACCGATGTAAAGCGTAAATGGCGACCAATTGCCGTCTCCGTCCTTAACCGAGGGCTTGTATAATTCAAAAGCCGAACCGGCAACGTTATGCTGCAATTGCCCGCCCACTGTTCTAACATCACTTTGTTGTGCGTTAACCTTTGCATATACATCCAGGTGGGCATACACTTCGGCCTGGTGAATATCGGGCCCGCCCTTTTGGCTGTTCTCTAATGATTTCATGGCAGCGCTGGCCTGTTTGTTGGCTTCTTCTGATGTCATCTTTTTAGCTATCACCAGCTTATACAGCGAATCAGACAGCTTTACTACCTTCATCATATTCGCCTTCAGGTCGTCGCTGTTTTTTGGCTTAAACTGGTCGGTGTTTGTGCTTTGTATGAAGCCCATTTTATAATCGTCCTGCGTAAACAAACGGTTATGCGCATTTACCGATACCACATCGCGCCGCTTGTTGGCAGCATTGCAGGCATCCGTAGTTTCCAGTGCCTCAGTAACATCAACCATGCTTTTATCCTGGCGGTACATAATAGTGCCTTCGCTAAATTTTGCGTTGCCATCATCAGTTATCGCAATATTCAACAGCGGGTAAAAAGCAGGGTGCAGCGCATTGTAAACCCGCCACAGCACAGCATTTTCGCAGGCAGATGGCGTACGGCCAACCTCCGGGTTATAAAAAGCGGCGTAAATGGTAGGGTCGCAATTACAATTAGGCGCCATTGCCGATTTTTCGTACATGGCGTCCCTGTACAAATGGATAGTGCCGTTAATTGTGCCTTTTACGTAGCTGCTACTGTTTGTACCGGTGGCGAAAGTAACCGGGCCTGTAAAGGTAAACTCCAGCTCGCCCGGGGTAAACGTATTGTAATGTATATGTACGGGGCCCTTATCATTATCTGCATAGCAAACATATTTACCCCCCCTGTAGCTAACATTCAGGTCCAGCTGGTCGCCGTGATATTGGGGTTCATATACTATATCTGCATCGTTTTCACGGTTACGGAGTATCACAATGCCCAGGTCTTTACCGCCGTTAATCATCACATAACGCTCCCCATCAGGCCGCGTGAACCAGTAAGCCGAGTAGTCGGTATATTTGGTATAAGGCTGGGCCGCGTTTTGAACAACAGTGCCGCCGGCAGCGCTGGTTACGTTTATGGTAAAATTCACGCTGCCTGTTTTTTGGGCATGGGTATGCAGGCCAAGAGCCAATAACATCAGTAGAAAATACTTTTTCATGATCTTATCGATTTACGGTGGTTGCTATCACGGTTGCTCAAAAAACCACCCCGAAACAAAGTTGTTATCAGGCTGCTTCGTCTGTATGAGTACGCCTGTTGTGGCGATGCTTAAATAGCCGCCTGTCATCAGGTTACGGAACCGGAACACATTCTGGTCGCTGGTAGTCTCCATTGTCCAAAGTGAAGCCCGGTTTCTAAAATCGTCGGTAAGGGTTACATAGCCACGCTGGTCTACAAGCAGGTAAGTGCCTTTCCACCGGTTTTTAATGCGGACCATCTGGCCGTTGTCCCTGATTATTTGCCATTGGGCGCTCCACCAATCGGATGTTATCGGGGTTGACAGCGGCGGACCCTGCTGCGTGTTGACGTATTTATCGGCGTAGAAATTATTTTTTAGCTTAATAAATGGTTCATCACCTCCCGGCCCGTATGATGGCGGAGGCGGCGCATTCTGCGGACCCGGAGTTGCGACCAGTTGAGGCCCGCCTATGGATGCATCCGAAAGCGGTGTAAGCTGTGATGCCAGGTAAGTAACCTGCATATCAGGCAGGGTATTTAGGGGAGTTATTAAGATAGCGCTGGTGCTTATGGTTTCGCCGGGCTTAATCCAGTAACCTATTTGCACAAACTGCTTGTTTTTGTTGTTTTTCTTTGGGTCGCAATCGCTCACCATCGCCAATACGTTGCAGGCTTCGGCGTTAATGATGGCTTCTTTTGATGTAAGCCTTGCGCCGGTTGCATTCAAACAATTAAACTGGGCCAACTGATCAGACACGTTATTGAAAACGTTCCAGCCTTGTTTGTACAGCATTATCTTACCCAGGGGGGTAGTATTACGTACATAAAAGCTTACCGAATAGCGGCTGAAATCGCCTTTGCCGCTAACCGTTTTTACTTCGGTTGATTTGATAGCGTAACCCAGTTCAAGGCCGTCAACCAGAACGGGTTGCTTGTCTGTTACCGGGAAAACCGGCGGTTGTGCAAATGCGCCGCAAATGCACACCAGCATGTAAGTGCTGATTAAAAATAATTTTTTCATGACTGTTAGGGTTTTAATAACAGGCGGCTAAATCGCTTAGCCGGCCTGTTAAGTTTTATTGGGTATTTGTTAGGAGGGGGTATGCTTTAGTTTTCGACTGCCGTGCCCGATACCGAGCCTGTAACATCCGTGATAACCGTATTTTTAGGGTCGGTATTATCAAAGTTCGAACCCTTGATGGCAATGGAAGGCATAGTAACAGTTAACTTGCCGGATGCGCTTACCGCTACAACAACAGATGTACCGTCAAGCCCGGTAGTTGAGTATAATCCTTGCTTTGCTATGCTGACTTTGTCCGTTACAATCATGCCACAAATGTTCCCGCTGCCTGGTTTTGTAAGGTCGCCTACTACAGTGTATGCGCCTGCTTTAGGTTTTCCCGAACCCGGAAAAAAGATTATTAATTGAGCCGTTGCGCTTTTATCTGCCGATTGGCCCGACACACCCAGCACATTATAGGTTTGGCCGCTAAGGCTGCTTGTTGAATCCTGGGAGACAATTTCGGTGTAGGCGTTGCCATTAACTGTAAACTTTCCGGTTACTTTGGTAGGTGTAGGGTCGCTTTTGGTGCTGCAGCCCCATATTAAAAGTACCGTGACTGCTGTTAATAAATTGATTACATGTTTTTTCATTTTTCAGATGTTTTAAAGGAGATGATTAAATAATAATTGCTGTTTTACTGTTTTACAAATTCAACCCTGCGGTTATTTGCTTTTCCTTCGGGGCTGGTGTTATCGCTGATTGGTTTGGTATCGCCAAAGCCTTTGGTTGTTAAGCGGCCTGCGTCAACGCCCATGCTTACCAGTTGGTTTTTAACCGCATCAGCACGTTGCTGCGAAAGTGTTGCGTTGTGTGCAGCACCGCCGGTGTTGTCGGTATGTCCGTCAATCTCAAATTTCAAATCCGGGTTATCTTTTAATATACCAACTACCATATTAAGCGTGCCCATGCTTTCTGGCTTAATGGTTGATTTATCGATATCGAAGTTGATCCCGTGGGTAATTAGCTTGGCATCGGTAAACTTCTTGCCCAGCATATTCATTCCCCCACCGTTGGCTACGCGGAAATTGGTCATGATGATGGGAGTTTCCGGATTGCCTATACCTTCAATATCAAAGGCATGAGGCGCAGTGCCTAAATTTGGCGCTACAGCTACGCGATATTGGTCTACATACACTTTAAGCTGATTGTTTTTGTAGGCTATGGCTATGTGGTGCCATTTGTTCTTAAAATTATCGCTGGCAATGGCAGCCGGCATATTGCCGGTAAGATCAAGTCCTGTAGTGGCATTTGCAATATTTACCCCGGCCGGTTCAATGGTTACGTGCGCCTGATCACTGCTTGCGGCGGTGGCGTTAGCATTGCTATTGTAGAAATACAATTTTGGAGGGTATCCGCCATTATTATACATGTCAAACTCGATAGTGAAGGCAGTCCCCAGGTACGATGCTGATTTTATCAAAGGGCTAACGTGTGCGTAGTTACCGTCTGTCAATAAGAATGCAGGCCTGCCTGCAATGGTATTTACAACCGCCTGGCCCGCGCCAAGGTTCCAGTGTGCCGGAAACTCGCCGTTTTGGTCGTCAGCAAAGCTGTCATCAAACACAATTTGTTCGCCGGGTACAAAATCGTAGTTATTGTATGCGGTTATCGGGCCTTGCTGCGATGCGCCATCCTGCATATTTTGCGCAGGCCGAGTCGGCGGCGGAAGCGCTGCCGGGGCATTGGCAACGGCCTGCTGCGCCGGAGCGGCTTTTGGTTTCTTTTTAAACAAACCTTTTATTGCGCCGGCAGCTTTATTCACGCCATTATCAATAGTGCTGGTTTCAGTGCTGTTTACTTCGCTGGTACCGGCTTCTTTAGCTACCTCGCCTGGCTTCAGGATTTGTGCATTGCCAAGCTGTGTTAGGGAGCCCAGGGCAATTGTTGTAATTAAGATTTTAAAATACTTCATGATATTGTTTTGTTAGAGTGAATGACTTTTAATACTTATTATAGCCCAAAAGTATTTTGTTGAGACCCAATGCTATACTCCCTAAAAAGGGAGTTTTTTTATGAGAAAATAAATCTCACTTTTACAGTAATACTTATATAATATATATCGGCAATATGAAATACCTGCTTATCACTGTGCTCTGCATGGTGCTGATGCCTTTTTATAGCATCGGCCAGGACGGCCTCGCTGCCGAACGGGCAAAGCATTTTAACGATGTAACCCACGCCCCTAATGATAGCGCCCGCATGATGGCATTGCTTGGCTTGGGCTACGCGGTATATGCCGGCAACAAGCCCGATTCAGCCATATTTTATTACGACAAGGCCTACGCCATCGCCAAACGGATAAATAACAAATTTGGCCTGATGCGTTATTATGCCTGCTATGGCGACATCCTAAGCGCCCAATCAAAAAATTATGAGGCGATAAACATGGCTTTTAAGGCTGTAGCACTTGCCGAAAGCACCGCCAACGACCATTTGAAAGGCGCCGCTTACAATAATTTAGCAGGCGCGTACACCGATGTTTCTGATATCGAGAAGGCTTATGCGTATTATTTAAAGGCCATTGCCGCATACGAAAGGCTTGACGATAAAAAGCACCTGGCCGCCGTATACGCCAATGTGCTGGGGATTTTCTTTTCTGTCGGCCATTCTCCCGAAAAAGCTTTGGAATACGGCTTGAAAGCCATTGCCATTAGCCGTGAGCTTGACAATAAATTTGTGCTTGCCGAGGCACTGGTAAACACCAGCACTGTATACGTTAATTTAGGGAAATTAAATAAAGCGCAAACCCTGCTAACTGAAGCCAGGGCAATTAGCGAAAAGTATAACGATAAAACCAGTATACTGACGGAGCTGGTAGCATTTAACGACATTTTTGTGCTACAGGGAAATTACAGTCAGTTAAAAAAATACACCGACGAAATAATATTATTGGCTAAAGAAACGGGCAATCAACGCGCACTTGCCGGCGGCGAATACTATCTGGGCCTTTATAATTTAAACCTAAAAAACTATCCGGCGTCAGCACAGCATTTAAAAAGCACTATTACATTAGCTCGCCAATGCCAGGCTATCCCTATCGAGGAAAAGGCATACAGCGCCCTTGGTGATGTGGAGCTGCTTTTAGGCGACTTTACCGCTTATCATAATAACCGCAACCTGGAAGATTCTGTCCGTGCAAAACTTCATGCCGACCAGATACTGATAAACACCCAGGAACTGGAAACCAAATACAACGTTGCAAAAAAAGAAGTCGAGATAAGTAATCTGAATAAAGAGAAACAGATACGTGAGCTAACACTGCAAAGACGCACCTTTTATATAGTGGTGCTAACCCTTGCTATAGCTGTTTTAGTGATCGTACTATGGCTGTTGCGCAATAACAGTATCCGTAAAGAAAAACTGCTGACATCTGAAAAGGAACTGAAGGAACAACAGATACAGATTTTAGAAAAAGAGAAAGAACTGCTATTAACTCAGGCGTTGATGGAGGGGCAGGAGGCGGAACGAAGCCGCCTGGCCAAAGACCTTCACGACGGACTTGGCGGTATATTAACAGGGACAAAATATTCATTAAGCAGTATGAAACAGAACATGATTATCAGCGCTGAAAACGCAGCCGCCTTCGAAAAAACGATGAATATGCTCGACCAGTCCATTTCCGAACTGCGCCGCGTTGCACACAACATGATGCCCGAAAGCCTGCTGAAACTGAGCCTCAACGAGGCCCTGGCCGATTACTGCCAGCAGATAACGGATAGCGGCGCCCTCAGGGTTCATTACCAGAGTTTCGATATAGATAATTTAACTGCTGAGGAATCTGTAAAAATTGCAGTTTACCGTATTGTGCAGGAACTGATAAACAACATTGTAAAACATGCTGAGGCCAAAAATGCCATTGTACAGGTAACGCTTAAAGAGGAAGTGCTGGGGATCACGGTGGAGGATGATGGCAAGGGTTTCGAGTTGGCCAACCTGTCGTTTGTTGATGGAATGGGTTATAAAAATTTAAAGAGCCGTGTCGACTTTTTGAAAGGGAATATTGATGTAAAATCGGAAAGAGGCAAAGGCACTTCGATATTGATTCAATTACCTGTTTAATTATGATAAAAGTTATACAAGTTGAAGACCACAGCCTGGTGACCGAGGGGGTAAAAGCCTTTATCACCGCTGAACCTGATATGGAGTGCATGGCCACCTGCGTATCGGGCGAGAATTTATTGCAGGTATTGCAGCACCAGCGGCCCGATTTAATCCTGATGGATGTAAACCTGCCCGACACTACGGGTATCGAGCTTTGCAAGGAAGTAAAGGATAAATATCCCGGAATTTTTATCATCGCCCTTAGCATTAATAACCAGCCCGGCATCATCCGCAAAATGGCAGAAAACGGCGCCAGCGGCTATGTGCTTAAAGATGCATCCCGCCAGGAAATAATCGAAGCCATACGCACCGTAGCCAAAGGCAAAACTTTTTACAGCCGTTCCGTATCCGCGGCCCTGCGCCGTCCCGATGCGATAGACCTTCCGCCCCTCACCCGCCGTGAGCGCGAAGTATTGGAATTAATTGCCGACGGGTATACTAACCCGCAAATAGCAGAATCATTATTTGTAGATGTAACTACCATTGATTTTCATCGCAAGAATATGCTTTCTAAATATAAGGTAAAAAATACGGCGGCATTGATTAAGGTGGCAGTGAGCAATAATTTGATATAGTACGCCACAGTGTCTTTTCGATACATTTGAGACGATTCTTCATATTTATTGAAGACTAAAATCCATGCTGAATTAAGCGAAAAAAATCTTCCGGACTTTACTGACTTTTCGGACTTTCCCGACTCAAATAAAATTTTCTTACTTTTCCTGTAACTATTTTTTTTCGTCGGAGTATTTAACCCAAGAATAACACATAATACTGAACCTGATTGAACTCGTTGGCCGACAATACAATCATGCTCAAGGTGAAAGCCGGAGATTTGGATAAGATGGGACTGCTGTTTGAGCGGTACAATCGCCCTTTGTATGGCTTTTTGTTCCACATGACGTATCAGCGGGAAACGAGCGAGGATTTAGTGCAGCAGGTGTTTTATAAAATGCTGAAATACCGCGAAACCTTTACGGCTACCGGCGAGTTTGTGCACTGGATGTACTCGATAGCGCGCAATACGCTTAAAGATCAGGGCAAAAGCCTGAAACAGCGGGTGAAGCATGAAAATACGGACGACCACGCAGAGCGGTTATCCGGCGGCTTGACACCCGAAGAGCAGCTTGAAAAAAAACAGGCCAAACAGGGGCTTCACCGGGCGATGGAACAATTGAGCGACAGTCACCGTGAGGTGCTTACGCTGAGTAAGTTCCAGGAGCTGAAATACCAGGAGATTGCGCAGATACTGGATATTTCGGAAATAGCGGTAAAAACGAGGGCACACCGGGCCATGCAGGAGCTGAAAGGTATTTATGAAAAAATGGAACGCTAAAAACAGGATATGAAGAATTGTGAGCAATATGAAGAACTGTTTGCCGGCTGGATAAACAACGAACTAAAGCCAGCCGAAAAGGAAAAGCTGGAGCAGCATTTAAGCGACTGCCCTGTCTGCCGCGAAGAGCTGGCAAGCATGCAGCAGTTGTGGACTATGATGGACGAAGCAGAAGTGCCCGAGCCATCGCCAAAAATGCAAACCGACTTCAAAGCGATGCTGGACGATTTTAAGACAGCAGAGGCCGGCAAAAAGCAGGCATCAGCAGGTTTAAGGGAGCAGTTGGGCTGGCTGTTGCAATGGCGGCAAAAATGGCCGATGGCTTATACTTTCGCTATAGTTTTAGTAAGCTTTGGCTGTGGCTACCTTTTTTTTAACCTGAAGGGCGATAGCAAGCAGGACCAGCAAATGGCCGCGCTTACCACGCAGGTACACGAGTTGAAACAAACCATGGCGTTGGCGTTGCTGGAAAACCCTTCCGCATCCGAGCGTATCCGCGGTGTGAGCTATACCACCGAAATAAAGCATGCTGACAAAGAAGTAATAGAAGCCTTATTGGCTACATTAAATAATGACCCTAACGTAAACGTACGCCTGAGTACACTCGACGCATTAACGCACCTGGCCAACCATCCGGAGGTTAGGCAGGGGCTGGTGCAGTCCATCACCACGCAGGAATCGCCGCTGATGCAGTCGGCTATTGCGGACGTGATGCTAAAATTGCAGGAGAAGAGTTCGGTAAAATCGTTTAAAGAACTATTGAAACAAAAGAACCTGGATAACGGCGTAAGGGATAAAATAAAAGAAACCATAACACAGCTAATTTAAACACCACAACAATTATGAAGACGATATTAATCCCTGTTTTGGCAGGAGTTGGGCTGTGCCTTGCCCTATTTACAGCAAAGGCGCAATCGTACAAAACCCACGTAAGCAAGGCCTTTGACATGCAAAGCGGGGTGGTCGGCATTTTTAACCTGGATGGCTCTATCAAAGTTGAAGGCTATGCCGGCAGCAAGGTAATGGTGGAGATAGATGAAACCATCACGGCTGAAAACAATGCAGCATTGGAGGAGGGCAAACGCGATTTTAAGCTCGGGTTCGACCGAAAAGGCGATAGCCTGGCGGTTTATACGGCATACCCGTACGATACCCGGCCGCACAGTTATTACAGGCACTACGGCGACGACGACAACCGGGATATTCATTATAATATTAAGCTGGTTTATACCGTGAAGGTTCCGAACAACGTCACCCTTTTTGCCACGACGGTAAACGATGGCGATATAGCGGTCAAAAATGTTTACGGCTTACTTAAAATCAATAATGTAAACGGCGGCATCGAAATACTGAATGCCAAAGGCACCACCTGGGCGCATACGGTAAATGGTCCGCTTACGGTTACTTACCTGCGTAATCCACCGGGCGAATCGTCCTACTATACGCTTAACGGCGAGTTGAACGCGACTTTCCTGCCGGATCTTTCTGCAGATGTGGAATTTAAAAGTATGAATGGCCAGTTCTTTACCGACTTTGATACCCAGGTATTGCCTTCCAAAATAACAAAAACAACTAATAAGGGTAATAACGGCACTACCTACAAGTTGAATAAGGCCTCAGACGTCCGCTTCGGCGCAGGAGGAAAATCATTCAAATTCGAAACTTTAAACGGAAATATTTATATTAAAAAACAAAAAGCATAAGATGAAAAAGATAAAAATAATTGGGGCATTAGCAGTGGCGATGCTTATACATACCGGTCTTCGCGCGCAAACTGCCGATAAGGAACAATTGGTTGTACCACTTAGCCAGCCCGGCAAAGCATACAAGCTTGATGTAGGCCTTGTTGACGGCTCGATAACCGTAATCGGTTATGAGGGTAAAGACATTATCATAGATGCGAAGGATAAAGACAGGAACGAAAAAAAACACAACCAGCGTAACGGGGAAGGTATGCATACTCTTTCGGGAGGACGGCGAGCCGACATACAGGCCAACGAGAACAATAACTCCGTAACTGTTGAAGGTGAGGCAGGCAAAACAACCAATTTAATACTTAAAGTTCCACAGGGCGATGCTACTATAAAGCTAAGTACAGTAAACGATGGTGATATTGTAGTAAGCAATATTAACGGCCAACTGGAACTCACAAATACCAACGGCGGCATCAAGGCAACCGGAATTTCAGGCTCGGTGGTGGCTAATACGGTAAACGGTAATGTAGTAGTTATCTTCAAAAGCATCGATCCTAAAGCAGCAATGGCTTTTACTACGCTCAATGGCAATGTCGATGTTACCTTTCCGGCAAGCCTGAAAGCGAACGTAAAATTAAAATCAGACCGGGGTGATATCTATACCGACTTTGATGTGGTAGCCGAAGAACACAAGCCAACCGTAACAAACCAGAGCACTGCAAAAGGCAAAATGTACAGCTTAAAGATTGAAGACTGGGTTTACGGCAAAATTAATGGCGGCGGCCCTCAGCTGATGATGAAGAACATGAACGGCAACTTGTATATTCGTAAGACGAACCTGAACAGGAACACGAATAGCAATTAACCGGAAATAAATAACATATCGGAATACGCTTTTATCATGAAAAAAATAAATACGGTTTTTGGGGCCGCAGGGTTAACGATTGCCTTTTGCTTACAATTATTCTCTGTATGTGCACAGGAAAAGCCCACCCCTCGCCTCCCAACAAAAGCAGCCATCGAAAAGCTCAAAAAAGATGTGCCGCGCCTAATGAAAGAGGCCAATGTTCCCGGCGCATCCATTGCACTGGTTCGCGATGGCAAGCTGGTTTGGAGTAATGTTTACGGTGTAATGAACACGGAAACGAAAAAGCCCGTAACCACCGAAACCATATTTGAGGCCAACTCGCTCACGAAGCCGTTTTTTGGCTATGCATTTCTTAAGCTGGTTGACGAAGGTAAGTTTAAGCTGGATACCCCTGTAAATGTTTATTTGAAGGATAGGTACGAGTTCAGCGATGATAAACGGATAGACAAGGTAACCGCGCGTATGCTGCTTAGCCACAGCAGCGGTTTACGCAGCGCACATAACGGACAGGAAAAATTGATATTTGGATTCGAACCGGGTGCACAGTTTGAATATGCCCCGGTAGGCACCAATTACCTGGCGATAGTGATGGAAAGGATGCTGGGCATTTCCCTCAATGACTATATGAAGCAGACCCTGCTCGGTCCGTTGGGTATGACGAAAAGCAGCATGACGTGGGAGACCCGGTATGATTCGTTGAGAGCCTATCAGCACGACTGGCAGGGCAAACCAAATCCCGAACTCAAAAAATGGACATCGGCAGTGGCTTGCTGCAGTTTACAGACCAATGCGGTTGATTATGCAAAATTTGTAATAGCAGTATTGAACGATACCCTACTCAGTAAAGCCCCCTGGAATGAAATGTTAAAGCCACAGGTAAAAATGCGCGACACCCTCCCCGGGGGCTACTGGGGCCTGGGTTGGGGCCTTGAACAAACCGAAAGCGGCAAATATTTTTGGCATTGGGGCGATGGCGGCACCAGCAAAGATTATATCACCGCCAATATTGAGCATAAAGATGCCCTTGTATTTTTTGCCAATTCCGAAAACGGGCTGTCCTTTATAAATGAATTGTTGGATGATGCGCTGGGTGGTACGCATCCCGGTGCTATTTACCTGGGTTATCCCAGATATGATGCGCCGTCGAATATTTTAGTAAAGGGGGCGATGGAAAAAGGCGCTGCAAAAGCGATGTCCGAATATTTGAAAAAGTTAAAATCAGGCAAGATTAAACCGATAACCGAAGAAGATATGAACGCCGCCAGCTATCGTTTACTGAACGCCGGGAAATTGGATGATGCGATAGTACTGTTCACACAAAATACCATTGACCATCCTAATTCATGGAATTCATGGGACAGCCTGGCCGAAGCTTATATGAATAAAAAGGAAAATGCGCTTGCGATAAAATACTATGAAAAATCGCTGGAGCTGAATCCCCAAAATACAAATGGGGCTGAGCAATTGAAAAAGTTGAAGCAATAGCTGGTAGATTTGACAACTCTTTAAGAGTTGTCAAATCTAAAACAGGCGGCTACTCCACCACGGGGAATGCCGATATTCTTAACCGGGCGCCACCCATTGGCACCAGCGTAAGATCCTTTTGAGGCTCTGCTGTTTTTACCGGGCTAACGGGCAGTAACCCGCATAAACCGTATTGGTCAATCTTCCAACCAGGTATTTGCTTACCACTTGCCTTTAACAGGATAGGCGCGTTGGCGTTGGTAAACGGATTATTATCTTTCGGCCAGGCTCGCTTTTCAACTGTAAATGATGCCGCGGGATTTGCTTTATTAAACAACAAGCCATAATTCCAGGCCGACTCAGGATAAATTTCGAATGTAGGCCATTTTGCCGGGTCGGCGGTGGGCTGCCATTTGGCATCGGCTACGGCAACTTCCTTGCTATTGGTATTCTTTACGTATTTCTCATCAATTTTTAACGAGAACGTAAGCGGACCATAATTTACGCTCACACTGTTTTTGTTTTTGTCCCATTCGCGGGTTTGTAACCTCATTGGCAAACGCAACGTAACCCTATCGCCCGTTTTCCAATCGTTTTCGAGTTTAATGTATTCTCCGTTTTTAGCAGTTGCGGGCACTAATTTGCCATTCACTTCCAGTATTGGCGCATCGCACCATTTCGGTATGCGCAGGTATAATGGGAATGCGTTGATACCTTTGGTAGTCACCTTCATATCAATCTCATCATTAAATGGATAATGACTGGTGCTCTCGATAGTTACGGGTGTGCCGTTGCCTGCTTTTGCGGTAACGATGCCCTGTATGTAAAGTTGTGCAGCAAGGCCGTTGTCAGGTGTAGCCATCCAGCTGTTTTCGGAATAATAAACCCAGCCCGCAGCATGGTTATGCTGGCAGCAGCGGCTGCTGAAAGGGTTCATATTCAGGAACGGGCCATCATTATCAATGCCCGGTGCGTGGTTTTTGCTGTCGCTTACAACCATGTTCGGCGCTGTTAAATAACGTAGTCCACGATAATCAGGCAGGAAAGCTGCCGGGAAAGTATTAAAGGCCACATCCTCACAATTATCAGCCCAAAAAGTATCTCCGGTAAATTGCAACAGAAACTCGTCGGACGTCATTTGTTCCACCATGCCACAGGTTTCAACAGCCTGGCGTGGGTCATCATAACCTTTGCGGGCATTTTCATCAGCCCCGAACATACCGCCGGGTACCTGGCCGTAGATATTGCGTATCAACTTAAAGTCGTTGTACGATGCTTCCAAATCTGCCGGCACTTTGCTTTGCATGTAGTAGGTAGCCGGCTCGCGGAAGGATTGCGCAACGTTTACATTATGCCAGTTGGGCAGGTTATTAGCTTGGCGCCAGTTGGCGGTATTTTTGTCGATTTTGGTAGCCAAATCCAGCAGCCATTTTTCGCCGGTGCGGTTATACAGCCAGTAAACGCTTATCATATTATCGCCCCCGCGGCTGTTCTCCCAGTAATCTTTTAAAAACAGGTCATCAGGTACGCTCAGCTCATATTTAAAATAAGCGCTCATCAGTTTTAATACACGCGGGTCGTTCGAATATTCATAGTATGATTGCAGGCACCACAGCATCGGCATGTTCCCCCACAAATCGCGGCGGCCGGGTTTAGTCTCATTCAGCGGACCAAAATCGCCATTAGGCCGCTGGTTGTTTATCACCGCTTCAACCCAGAACTTAGTTTCCTTCAGCATCTTCGGGTCTTGCAGCACGTAAGCCATATCGCCATAGCCCTTTAGCCAGTAAGGCAACTCTTCCCAGCCGTATTTGCCGTGGCCGCTTTTGTTCACCCAGGCATTATCTGTTTTTGAAAGCCAAACGCTTATTTCGCCCAGGTTTCCTGTGAGGCCGTCGCGCTGTAATTCCAATTGCTTTTTTAGCCACCCGCCGGGCTTAATGGCAGTTACCGGCAGCTTTATAAAATATTGAGGCGTTAAAGGGGCTTTGTTGGAGACATAGTAACTGTTCTGCTTATTGTTATCAACCTGCTTTACAGCAGTAGCTGTTTGGGCATTAGCCTGCATTGCCACAGCCGATAAACAGGCCACGGCAAGCGCCTTATAACATTCAGAAAATATATTTTTCATGTATAATTGGTTAGTATGGGAAATTCAAATTTAAAAAATTAACTGTCAGGCAAACAATATTATTGAAATAATACTGAGGCTTAAACCAATTACAAGTCATCACGTCAAATCCATTATAATTATCACCCTGTTTGAGCCTGCTGCTTAGATATTTAGTACCTTAACGTCATGATGAAAAACAATTACAAACTTCCCCTGGCAATATTATTGGTTATCTTTTCTTTTGGAAAAGCATCTGCACAAAACAATTTCCAAAAGCTGGACAACTGGCTTGCCGATAACACCCGCGAGATGGGCGGCCGCAGCATCCTGGTGCTTTACAAAGACGGAAAAATCATCTATAACCATGCCGAAAGCGAAATGAACCTTCGCCAAAAAATGGCTACACGCTACGTGGCCCGCAAGCAGGGCAAAACTGCGGACATGAGTGACTATACGCTTACTACACGCCTGCCCATTGCCAGCTGCAGCAAATGGCTGAGCGCGGCTTTGGTAATGACTTTTGTTGACGAGGGCAAATTAAAGCTTACCGATACCGTTGGCAAATACCTACCAATACTATCAGCAAATGGAAAAGGTAAAATAACCATCAGCCAATGCCTTTCGCATATAACAGGTATCAAAGCACCGGAATTGAAAGAAAACCTGAAGGAAATACGCAACGCTACCAGTATGGACGATGCCATTGCGGAAATAGCCAAAATGCCGGTGGAGGGCCAGCCTGGCAAGGTTTTTCATTACAGTAATACGGGCCTGCAAATTGCAGGAGCAGTGTTAGAGAAAATCAGCGGCAAAAGTTTTGAAACCCTGTTTGCCGAAAGGATAGCGCAACCCATAAGTATGAAGAATACCGATTTTGGCAAAGGCAAAGTTGCCCTGCCCGCAGGCGGTGCATATAGCACACCCGAAGATTATCTTAATTTTTTAGTGATGATAATGAACAAAGGCGTTTATAATGGCAAGCGGATATTGAGCGAAAGCAGCATTGCCCAGATGCAAATAAACCGGGTTACGCCTGACGTTAAAATAACGTACTCGCCGGCGGAAGCTAAGGGCCTGGGCTACGGTTTTGGCGAGTGGACAATGGGCACCAATGGGGTTAGTAGTCCGGGGTTATTTGGTAGTTTTCCGTGGGTGAATAATGAGAAGAAATACTGCGGCTTTTTGATGACGCTCTATATTAAAAATACCGGGCGTAATGAAAGATATATGGAGATGATGGGGTTGGTGAATGAGGCGGTAGGGAAATGATGTAATGATTTGTTTGTCAACAATATAATTTCAGCTAATTGTCATTCTGAGCGCGAGCGAAGAACTATCTCTTGAGCGCAGCGAAAAATCTTTATAAAAAGATAGGTAGACAGCTGATAGGTCGCACGTTTACCTGTCCTGTGAATATCGCTTTGTAAAGATTCTTCGCTCCCGCTCAGAATGACAAAGGTTTTTTTTCTACATTTATGCTACTCTTACGTTCAACCAAACCCTAATTATGGAATCAACCGCCAGCCAAAGCCGTAAGGCTATCGCAATTTATTTGCTTTGTGTGCTTTGCATAAGCTCAATTTATTATTTCCTAATAATTCATACCGGTAAGCTGGGCAGCGGTTTCGGCTTGTATGTAGCCGGATTGATGTGGGCGCCTGCGCTTTCGGCATTTGCTACGTGCAGAATAATGAAGCGCAACATAGCTGATTTGGGCTGGAGCTGGAAAAAGCCCAAATATATGCTTTGGGCCTACCTGGTACCGCTGATTTATGCATTGATAGCTTACATAATATTATGGGTTGCAGGCTGGGGCGGATTTTATAACAAGGAGGCCGTAAAGCAAATAGGTGCATCGTTCGGCTGGGCGGGTTTGCCCGATGGCGTAATAATGCTGCTGTACTTTATTTTTACAGGGCTGATAGGAATGGTGGGTAGCACGGCCCACGGCTTAGGTGAAGAAATTGGCTGGCGCGGATTTTTAGTGCCCGAGGTTTACAAGATATCAAACTATACCAAGACCTCTCTTTTCGTCGGTTGCGTTTGGGCCTTGTGGCACGTCCCGATTTTAGTTTTTGCTGATTATAACAGCGGCACACCGGCCTGGTACGGTCTCAGTTGTTTTGCGGTGATGGTCGTCAGCATCAGCTTTATATTTACCTGGTTCCGCTTAAAATCAGGCAATTTATGGACAGCGGCCATTCTTCATGCAAGCCACAATTTGTTTATTCAAAGCATTTTTACGCCGCTTACGTTATCTAACGCCAAAACCAAATGGTATATCGACGAATTTGGCGTGGTGTTGGCGGTTGTCGCCGTAATAGCCGCAATTTATTTTTGGACAAGGCGGGGAGAGTTGGAAAAGCAATCATGCTGACTGCCTACGTGTCCGTTAGTTTTAAGCAAAAAGATAAATTAACCAGGGAACTGGACGTTATTGCGCACGTACTTAAAGACTTTAACCTGGCGCCATTCGTATTTGTAAATAACTATCTTTTTACATCACAGGAAGAGCAGCGGATGATGCAGCAGGCTATGGATGATATTGATAAATGCGACCTGTTTATTGCTGAAACCTCCGAAAAAGCAATAGGCATAGGTGTGGAAGCGGGCTATGCCAAAGCCAAAGGAAAACCGGTTATTTATTTACGCAACCACAAAGCGGAGCATTCCACAACGGTAGCCGGCATCAGTAACTTCCAAATTATCTATGATGACGTGAATGATTTGGAGCGGCAGTTACAGGCTGCGATAGCGCAAATATTTCGTTAATCCATTTACTGTGCTAAGTTTCAGATATGCGGGTTCTGTCATTTTAAGAGGCGCATATATCAGGGATGTTCTTTTTTGTATTTTAGAGCAACCATTTTTCCTGATTTATGAACCCGGTTCAACTGTTAAAACATCGCGTGGCGTCTATAGATATCCTGCGCGGCCTCATCATGTTGGTAATGACGCTCGACCATTGTCGTGATTTTTTGCATTTCCAGGGGCCGCAGCACAATCCTACCAATATGGCGACAACGACCGTGCTGCTGTTTTTTACCCGCTGGATAACTCATTACTGCGCGCCGGTTTTTGTTTTTTTAAGCGGAGTCTCGGCTTACCTGGCAGGGCAACGGCGTACAAAAAGCGAACTCAGCATTTTCCTTATCAAGCGCGGGCTGTGGCTTATTTTGATAGACGCAGTGATAATCACTTTCCTGTTTACCTTTAATCCCGCCTTTAACGGCGTTGTACTTGAAGTTTTATGGGCGATAGGCGGCAGTATGATTATTCTTGGTTTACTGGTTCGTGCGCCGTTAGCAGTTATCGGTGTTCTTGGGGCTATTATTTTTTTTGGCCATAATATATTAGATGGTATGCTGATGTCGCCTAACGGTACCGGCAGTACGCTATTAAAAATATTTCTCACCGCGCCTGCCGTTTTTGTGCCGTCGCCCAATCATATGATACTGGAGGCATACGCTATATTACCGTGGACCGCTGTAATGTTTATAGGCTACGTTTTCGGCTCCTTTTACAAATCTTCATTTGACGCAGCCCGGCGAAGAAAGATATTGCTTGTTACCGGTCTGTCGCTAATCGCCCTGTTCGTAATTTTGCGATACATTAATACCTACGGCGATCCCGCTCCGTGGTCGGTGCAGCGTAATTTCGCACATACATTGCTCTCATTTCTAAATACCACCAAGTACCCGGCATCATTAATATACCTGAGCATGACAATTGGGCCGGCACTTATCCTTCTATCACTTACAGAACATATTCAAAACAAATTCGGCGCATTTTGCATGGTTTACGGTAACGTGCCATTCTTTTATTTCATCCTGCACATTACGCTTATCCGGCTGATAAATATCATTTTAATTATGGCATCAGGCATAGATATATGGCACGTAAAATCGCCCGATTTTCCGTTTATGTTTGAGCCGGTGCCTTTCGGTTATCCGTTGTGGGTGGTTTACCTGGTTTGGGCTCTTGTAATTATTTTACTGTACTTCCCCTGCCGGTGGTTTGCAAATTATAAGCGGACTCATCAGCAATGGTGGCTGTCGTATTTGTAGGATCAATTTTGGCCCAAGGCCCCTTGTTTCCCAACAGGGGCCTTCGATGCTAACCCATTTAATCAAACCGCCGTGGCAGTTTGCGGTCCTATTATTGTCTTTACCTCGAAAATATTGGTCACCGGGAAATTGCCTTTGCTGGCATGTTCGCGTATCACATCTTCACTTTCAGCCTCGTGAACGCAGAATAGCTTATCGTCGGTAACATAAGTGTGAAGCCACTCGTAAGGCTTGCCTAATGAATCGACCACTGCACAAGAAGTTTGCGAAATGGCTTGCAGGTCGGCAGCTGTTAGTTTGCCTGCACCCGGAACGTCTCTTTCAATAACAAATTGTTTCATAAATATTTAAGATTAATAGTTAATCAGCGTATGACAGAACGGACGGTGTCCGCCTGTTTTTCCGTAACAAATTTATTTACTAAACACCTTTTCCTCCTTTTCATACTCCCGCGTAATTCCTTCTAAAATCGCATCTTTTTGAATAATGCCATCGCTCTTATGAATAGCCTGCAGCGAGGCATAATGTACCACGCCGATTATCGACGATCCCGATAGCTCGTAACGGCCGGCAATGTCTATAAGGTCCACATCCTTGGCCAGGCGTGCTTTAACAGGAACAGACTGCCGCCATATTTTAAGCCTTTCGGCGGCGTTGGGGGCGGTAAACTTTACAATGATATTAAACCGGCGTACAAATGCCTGATCGATGTTGCTTTTGTAGTTTGATGCCAGGATAATCAGCCCGGGAAAATCCTCCACCCGCTGCAACAGGTACGATACTTCCTGGTTGGCATATTTATCGTGAGCGTTCTGCACGTTGCTGCGCTTGCCGAAAAGCGCATCCGCCTCATCAAAAAATAATATCCAGTTTTTGTGCTCGGCTTTGATGAATATTTTCTCCAAATTCTTCTCTGTCTCGCCGATGTATTTGGATACGATTTGTGATAAGTCTATCCGGTAAACATCCATCCCAAACTGCCTACCCAGCAGCGTAGCCGTAAGCGTTTTACCAGTACCTGGCGGACCATAGAATAAGGCGCGATAGCCCGGCTTTATTACCTTTGCCATTCCCCAGTCCTGCATCAGGGTGTTGTTATGGTCGAGCCAAACCTTTATATCGTTAACCTGTTGCATTACAATATCGTTCAGCACCAGGTCTTCCCAGTCCATTTTGGTGCTTACCAGCTTTGCCGGAAAATCCGGGCCGAAGGTCGGTTTGCTGATTTCGCCGGTTGTAAATAAGTCGACGTATTCGGGCTGAAGGATAAGCTTTCCGCTCATACGGGGTTCGCCGTCCTTTACATTTTCAAGGGAGAGGATACCTTCTTTGGCAAAAAAATGATCGGGCGAGAAATAATATGCAGCCTGCATACGGGCCGCTATGTTATTGCCCGCAATTATAAACAAAGCAGTTTCGCCGGTTGGTAATGTGCCCCGGTGATAATTGCCTTTTACACCGCCAATCTCCGTAAATTCTCCTCCGTTGGGCAAATATTGCTGAATGACCAGGTCGATGAAATTTGGCGCTATGTGGGGCACCAGGGCAAGCAGCAGAATGGTGTACTCTTCAACGTTAGGCTGATGCTCGGCCAAAAAATGATAAAGCGAACTATCATCCGATTCGATAACGAGTTCAGGAAAAGCGAATGGTTCGGTGTTTTCAAGCTTAAAAAAGTCGTCGAGTCGCCTTTTAACTACATCGTTTAAAAAGGCAAGCGAGCGGCTGATGTTTTGATAGTTGTTTTGCAAGGCTATTAGTGCTTAATGGTTGGTCTCACAGATTTAACTTTGAAGTCGCCCTTAGCCATTCTGTAAGTCGTGGCAACTATATTTAAGTTGATGAATTGCTGAAGGTCGCTATTCACAATACCTCCCTGCGAGGCATCTATCGCAAACAGTTTCCCCTTCACGTTTAATACGGTAAAATAATGATTTTTGCTAATCCCAAGGTCTTTCATTTGTTTCTCACTCCTGGTGGCTTCAACTACTACAAAATCGCCATGGTTAACCAGCAATTTGCGTATTGCACTCTCTGTTTCTGGCCATGGCAATGGTTTTGTGTAGGTGTTTAGTGAAGAAACGTCAAAGCCATAACCTGGTTCGCTTTCAGCCATTGGGTCGCATTCTGCTTTATTAACTTTGCCCGTTTTCAAATATTCCGCCAGAGACTCTGCTGTTGCCGGGCAGTTCAGGTTGCAGTAAGCACCGGCTGCGTGCGGCGGATTCAATTCATGCAGCTTTGCATGAGTCGGGTCATTCGCCAATTCTTCAAAGCGGTCACGTTTTACAAACTTTGCTATTATTTCTGCTTTTATCCAGGCTTTCCGCACCTGTTCATCGGCCTCATTAAAATAATCCGGGCCCATTGTAACCTTAATTATATCACCATCTTTTTTTGCTATCAGCGGCTCCTTTTGCGTTTTTACATATCCGGCAAAAACTACCTTTATGCCATAATCTTTTTGAAACTGATCAATGTCATCCTCAAACCTGTTAGCCGGGGTAACATCATCAAACAGAGGCTTACGCTGAACTGCCGATGGTATTCCATTTTGCTGCACCACATGCGTTAACTCATGCGCCAGCAATTGCTTGCCTGCCTGCGTACCCGGCTGGTATTGCCCCGCACCAAATACAATATTATTGCCATGCGTGTAAGCACGGGCGTTCATATCTGTTGCAGTCTGATGGGCTGCACTATCGTTATGGATTTTTACTTTGCTGAAATCATAACCGAATTTGGGTTCCATGAAGTTGCGGGTGGAGGAGTCGAGGGAATGACCGCCATTGCTAATAATCCCATGGTTTGCGCCATTTGATTTTTCAATTGAACTGCTAAATTTTTTCGTTTGAATGCTCCCAGACCCTTTAAAAAAAGAGTTCCCACCCGTCGACGCTATTTTTTGCGAGATATCATCAGCTTCCTGCTCATAGCCGTCATTTGCATAGTCTGTCGCCGATTTTAATTGTATGGTTTGTCCGAAAAAAAACGCGCGCCGGTTCGCGCATCCTTTGCTGTTTGACGAGCATCTTATATGTCTTGAAACCTTCATAAATCTAAACTTACTGAACAACAACGTTGCCTGCCGGCGAAAACATTTTCCTGATTAATTCATCCAGTTGGGGCTCAATCTCCCGCTCCAATTTGATCATTCTGTCAATTGTTGGCTGGTCATAATAATTTCTTGCATTTGTCCACTCGCTCCACAGTAATTCACCTTTCGAAGAATTGGCAGCACCATCCATGGCTATAAGGTTTTTCGGATTGTTTGTAACCTTCAATATATCTTTTATGTCTTTCACAACAATTTTAATTTTTTTAACAATCCTGTTTATTGCGATGATGTGATCGACAGTGACATTCTCGGTTGGTGTGTTAGAAACCTTATCTATCCCCTGCGCCCTGTCCCGAATAGCTATATATTCCGGTTGTTTGTCGGACATCGCCCTTACCTTTTCTGTAAGTGGAGTTTTGGCATCTTTGTAAGCGTCTTCCGCACGCGCAGCAGCCATCTCTGCATTTTCCTGTTCACGTAACGCCGATTCATAAGTATCTCTTTTTACTTCAAGTTGTTGCCGCCAGCCGGGTTTACGGTTTTCTATAGGCGTTGTGGCCCAACTCTCGTATTCCCACCGCTTTTGCCTTAAATTATTACGGGCATTCAGGGCTTTGTCCTGTGCAGCCTCGTATTTTTCCGTTGCGGCATCTTTTTCAGGTTTTACATAAGCTTCAGGTTGTTCAGGCTTTACTTCTGGTTTCGGAGCCTTCGGTTTTCTTTTACCAACCTTTATATCAGCTGGTTTTTCAGGCGGTACAGACGGCTTATTTTCACGGGCTTTGGCATTTGTACGACGCCTGCGGCCGGTTGGTGCCGGTTTTTCGGCAGTTACCGGCTCTTCGGCAACCGGTTGTTCTTCCGGTATTTCCTCCACCTTATTTTTATTGGCCAACGCCTCATCTACCGACTTGTTAACTTCACCCGGGTTTTCAATATTACATACAGGGTCCGAGAACCGGCACCATCTTCCTGTTTCTTTATCCCGCCTGAATTTATGCTCGCCTACTCCAATTTCAGCATCGTACTTATCTTTAAAGGTTGGATCCGTAACCTCCTTAACATTTTCCGGATTGGCCGCACGCTCTTTTAATTTAGCCATGTCGCTATCCAGATCTTTAAACGCTTCCGGTTTTGGTGTTTCGCCATTAGGGCCTTTCAGATCTTTATTTGTTTCCTTAAGTGCCGGCTCTTTGGCGTTATTTTTACCTACTGGTTCTACAACTGGCTCAACCTGGTGTCCGGCACCCGCTCCTTCATTAACGGCTACCTCCTCATGTACTGGTGCCCCTTCCCTAATCGGCGCAATTTCCGGTGCTGCGACCATATTGGCTCTTAGCCCTTTTACTTTCCCTTTTAAGAAGGTGAACGCTTTATGGCCAACACCCATCCCGGCACCAAGGGCAACGCCGAACAAAATCCCCTTTATGGTTATCGGATTGCCGCTTATCACATCTCCCACAACACCCGCCGACACATCTATCCCGATAGTTATAACTGCTTTTGTAATATTGCGTGCGGCCGCAATCCATTTAAGCCCCATCACTGCTTTTCCTGCTACCGCGAAAATTGCGGTAACCCCACCCACAATGGCTGCGGTAGCAACCCCTTTATGCCATTTCTCACCATCAATCAAATTCTCGGCTATCTTAGTTGTAGCGCCAAACGCAGCACCTATTACAATAGCCAGTGCCACTGCCGCCAGGGTTAAGCCAGCAGCCAGTACAGCGGCAATTGCCCACCCGCCAACTAAGGCCAATGCAATCAATACTATAATCTTAGCCCAAAACTTCCATCGTGCCTTAACTTGTTTTGCTGCTTTTTCAGCACTGTTGCATACGGTTTTATCGAAATCTTTTTGCAGACTTTTGTAAATGCCGTCCTCAAAACAGTTTGTCTGCTGTTCAAAATCTTTACGCTGTTTCTCAGGAACTTCAGTGCGAAGCATTTTATCAGCCTGGTTATTAAATTCTACCAGCTCTTTTCTTCGTCTTGCGTAAATATCGGTTATGCCTTTCTCATTTATATGGCCTATTTCCTTTAATACTGACGCTCCACTTCTTCTTGCGTTAGACAATGAACTGCCGGCACCATCTACAACCGCTTTGTTATTTTCATTTGCCTTAAGCGTAATGTCAGTCAACGTTTGCGCCAATACTTCTTGCGCATCCATCAAGGTTTCTGTAGTAGTATTTGCACTTAAGTTCAATAACTTTAGCTGTTGCAGATAAGCGTTGTCCCATTGCCGCTCAAAGTTTGATTTTAATAAATTTAAAATCGCGTCGCTCTCGTTTGATGATTGCAATAAATCTTCCTGGTAATTTTCCATCATCTCCAACAGGTTCATGGCTACCGTACCTGCGCCATCGGCTATAGTACGCTGGCTTAGGGCAATATCATTATCTAATGCATCAGTTTCTTTATGATAAAGCTCCGTAAGAATGGCTGAATTTAGCAATGCCTGGCCATCAATAGCCGACAGGCCATGCTCTTTAACCTCTTCCAGCGTACTCATCAGTGCCGAATAAACTTCAGCACACGCTTGCACAGATGATTTAAATTGATCGTTTATTTCTGCAACCGCCAGCTCAAGAAAACAATCCAATTCATTGGTGTAAAGTGTCAAAAGGTCAAAACCCGCCAGTATACCGGCGTTCAACCCACAGTCAACTTTGTCTGATTGTTTTTGTCCCTGCTCTATCAGTGATGACTTGTATGAACTCCCCACCTGCCTGGCTGCGCTCGCACGTGCTTTGTAACGATTAGAAGTCAGCTCCCCATCAAGCACACCGTCCGATTCTTCATACATCACCTTATGCTGCACTTCCGGCGTATCGTCTTCAGCATAGTCAAAACGTATGGCTAAGCGCTCAGCCTGGTTGTCTGCAGCATTTCCATATTTTAAGCCGGCCTGCAGGAAGTGTAATTGAGCCTCCGCAAAGTTCTTCTGCGCATGCAGCGCATAGGAGTCATTGTAAAGATCGAAAAGCTGCCGGTACAGTCCCGTATCTGCAATTAAATCGCTTTGCTTTTTTAGGGAGAATAGGGTTATGGCCAGAACGTTGTCTGCGTACAGTTTCTTTATAGCATTTTCGTTAAAGGTGTGGCTGGTGATAACCTGCCTTTTTGCCAGTCTGGATGTCGTTTTTTGATTATGCTGCTCTGCCGTATACCTCTCTTTCAAAAACTGCCGCATTATAGCGCCCTGGTTTCCAATCTCAGTAACCTGCAGCTGCGCCCCATCTATAAAGTCAAGAACTTTGCCTGACCTTTCTTCTATTGTGCTTCTCGCAAATCTTTCTACGCGATTAACATTTGTTTTTGCAGGTAAGGCCAGAAGATTCGATGGTTCGAAAAGTTTTTTCGGGAATAAAAATGCCTCAGTCCTTACTATATCAAGAGTGTTCGGGGCAGCGCTAATTAAATTTTGATTGGCGGCTTTCTTGTTTACCCCTTCCTTTTTGTGTTCAGGTGTGTCAACAACGTGGCTTCCCACCATCCCGCGTTTTTTCAATTTATGGCCGGCGGGCGAATTTTGCTGCAGACTATCAGGACTATTGGAGGATTCTATCCCGGCTTTAATCAACATAGCAACATCGCCCATTTTTTTTGTTGCTAATTGTTTGCAATAACTGTTGTTCTGATCTGTGTCAGGCGGTTTGGCGGCAGTCTCTTTTTGTTCTTCGGTACAAGTGCCGGCCGGTGTTGGAAATGTTGATTTTACTTTGCTGGTAAAAGCGCATTCATATTGTGTATTATCCTCTTCTTCGTCCGTCTTTTTATCTTCGGCTGGCTTGGCATCGCATTTCTTTGCTTTGTCTATTGAAGCAGGTGAGGCAGGCGCCGGCTCAACCTTTCTGAATACAATACTATTTGCCGCCGAATCATAATTGTTGTTTGCTTTCCTATTCAAGTTCCCATTCTGCTGCACCACATGTGTCAGTTCGTGCGCCAGCAACTGCTTACCCGCATAGGTTTCCGGCTGATACTGCCCTTCGCCAAAAACAATATGCTTGCCATGGGTATAGGCACGCGCCTTTATATCTTTTGATGACTGATGTGCCAACGAGTCGTTGTGTATTTGCACGCCGCCAAAATCATAACCAAACCGCGACTCCATAAATCGTTTGGTACCCCCATCCAAAGGCCGCCCCTGCGAACGCAGGCTTTGCTGTACAGCGGGCGTAACCCCGGGAACAGCAGACGGACCGTTCTCCTTCCGGTTTATTTCCTGTTCTTCATGCTCACAGGCCGCGCATTGTCTTTGTATTGCAGAACCCATTGCCGGCTTTAAACGAATACGTTCGGCGATATTATCTTCTTTCCGGTGAATGGCTTCTTCCTCTTCGCAGGCGGCGCATTGCCGCTGGATGGTGTAACCGGCGATAGGCTTCATCTGTAAGTGCTCCGGCTCATCGTCTTCCTTGCGATGCAGCTTTTCTTCCGCTTCACAGGCATCGCATTTGCGCTGGATATTTATGGGAGATGGCTTGGCTTGCAGTGTTTCTGTGGAGGGCATCCGCATTACTTTGTCTGCCATTGCATCGGCTTCTGTTTCATATGGGTCATTTACCGGCGCGATGGTAAGCTTGGGCTGAATTATTGGCGCAAAAAAGGCCGTATCTTTTTTGTTTCCAAAAAAGGAATGCTGTTTTTGCGGGGTGGTTACCTTACTTATATGTTGCGCCGCCGTTTTCTGCATTTTACCTTATACCCATTCCACAAATAATATTTTTTCCATCCACGGATGCTTCACTACGCCAATAGCCCATGGCAGGCTGTTTAGTAAAACGTCCACTCCTTTTTGCTCGACTTTTAATTGCCAACCGTTATTTAGCTGTGTCAGCTTGCCGCTGCGTTGCAAAAAAGTTTCGCGTAAGCCGGCGTGACTGGTATTTCTTAACATGCTCCAATTGGCAATTACAGCATCCAGCAATTGTTCGCATTCTTTTTTTACAGGTACAGACAGTTTTTTAGGTGGATTAAGCGCATCTGTTATATCAAGCCCGCATATCAGCTTATTTAACGGCAATTCAAATTCCGGCTCCCTGTCCGATCCCGTTACCAGGAATTGCAAAATGTAAACCGCCTTATGCTGCGCTTCTTTATTTTTCCATCCTTCGTCCGTCAACAAGCCTAAATCTTTGAAAAGATGCGGCAAAAACGGGTGAAGAATCACCATGCCTGCATTGTTTACATATACAAAATCAGGCTCTTTATCTTTTTTGCGCCTGGCGGTTAAATCCGGAATTACGGGTGGTAGTTTTTCATCATCCACAATTTCATTTATCAGCCGCTTATTTGCCGTACTTACTTCGGTGTACAGGTATGAAAAAAATAGCTGCAAGGCATGACCCTTACCATCGCTGAATGCCCTTAACAATGCGGCCTTTGTGTCGACCGTATCCGAAGCCGGTATTTTATATTTGGTAAGCAAAAAATATATCCTGCTTAATTCGTCAATTCTATCCCTTGCCAGCAGGTTAAGCAGCGATTTAAAAAACTCGGCAGAAAACCAGCTGGCCAGCCGCATGGCAGCCTGCATATCTTCGTTCAGCAATGCCTTTAATTTTTTGATGAGCAACTCGCTAAGCTCTGCCTTTTCCAACTCCTTAACGTGCTTTATATCGCTGTTCCAGAGTAGCAAGCCGGTTTCGGCAAAGTATAAAAGGGTTTCGTCCAAATCGTCAGCGGCGGCTTTTTTTATCTCTTTTTTTGGCGATGTACTAATTTCAGCTTTTATCTTACGAAGCGCCTCATCAATCAGCTCGCGTTTCCAATTTTTGGCAGACAGTATACCGCAATCTATCTCCAGGCTATCTATCGATACAAGGTAATTTTCATTGCCGGTGTCATCAAACAGTAACTCTAGTTTCGGCAGCAATTCTTCATTAAATAATTCGGCAATCTCATTCTGAATACCTGTAGTATTTTCAATCCCATCAAACTGGACAGTGACGTGTTGCTGCTGTATTTTATGAAGATTGCCGGCCATACTAATTACCTGGTCTTATCTGTACCATTTTTTCCGATGTTGCAAAGCACCCTGTCTTGGAACTGATGGCGAGCACCCGTACATAGGTCTGCGTCAAACTATCAGGGAATCTTATTTGCGGGTTTTTGCCAGTTGAATAATTAGGATTACCATCTTTAAAAAACCACATGTAAGTATCGAATGAGCCGGAGGGGGCCAGGTCGAATTTAAACAATCCGCTTGCTGGATCTTCGCCAGCATTTATATCATCTATATGAAGCTTGGTATTGCAAACCGGCGTACTTATATCTTTGCACTTATCGAAGTTAACACAATCAAATTTTGGTGCCACTAATGGTGTTTTTACGCCGTCCAGAGTTATAGTGGCGCCTGTCCCATCATAAACTACCGTATAGCTGATACTCGCTTGTTGTCTCGAGATGGTGCCCTCAAATTCAAGCTCCACCTTTTGACAGGTAAAACGCTCTATCATTATAGCCTGGCTATCGCGGTCGTAAGTAAACATAAACCTACTGCCGTCTGTAAAACCGGCCGGCACCAGGTCGTCTAAACCTTTTACCAACTCAATAAAGGCGTCATCAAATTCGCCCGGGCCGGGTATTGGGCTGGCTTTATCCAAACTAAATTTGAATGCAGAATTTGCAGGAATTTTTGTAAGTACTCCCTTGTCGTCTGTCAAATTCAGCCATACATTGTGGCCTGTAGTATGCGTGATCGCGTCCTTCGTGTTTACCTCGTTCGGTCTGGTCATCCACAAGGCATATTTACACGCTATTGCCAGACCGTTACAAGGCAAGTTGCATTGGTCCGGGCAGCTAAAGCTTTTTATAACAGTGGTAGTTGTCAGGCCTCCGTTGTCTTTTATCGTTATAGTTGCATCCAGACCACCGCTTGGCAACGAAATATTGTTGTCCGGAAGCGTTTTGCCATTTAAACTATACGTGTAAGGTGCAGTTCCTCCGGTTACCGTTAAAATTACCGTAAAATTGGGGGATGATTCATTGCATTGCGGGGCGCCCTGCGTAACATTCAACGATGGCGCACCGGGGCAGGTGTGGCTTTTTATTACCGTAGTTATTGTTTGCGCGGCAGCATCTGTTATGGTTACTGTCGTATCCGGGCTACCGCTTAACAATATTATCTCGCTGTCTGATTGCGTGTTGCCGTTATAGCTATAGGTATAAGGCGCTGTCCCCCCGGTAACCGTTAACATCACTTTAAAATTTCTGCCTGTTGCATCGCATTCCGGGTCGCCCTGGGTAACTGTTAAAGGCTTGGGCGATGTTGGTGCAGGTGGCAATATGTAAGCTACCGGCGGGCAATCACTGCAGCACATATAAGGCACATAAAAATCAGCTATCACCATGCCATCAGTAAGATTGAATGTTGGGTTTGGCGGCGGCTGATTGAGGATAGCAGTTATCGTGTTCTTTTTATCCGCAGGCAGGTCATCGCATGCATTTAAATATTGCTGCATCACGTCCTTAAACTTCAGGTATAGCGATGGGTCCTTATACAGCGTTGTTACCGCAAGCATTTTTGTTTTCGCTTCCAGTGTATCCAGATCGGTATCGGGATTTAGCAACTCACGGAAATCGGATAGCATCAAATGCCCAATATCGTTATTTACCAACAGCGAGTTGCCATCAGCCAGCCTGTTGCCGCGCTCTTCGTGATAAACCAGTATGAATGTTCCGCCGCGCGGAACGCCTGCCTTATGTTCCACGCCGCCGTGCCTTTTAAAATAATAGGCGAAGTTTTTGGCGAGGCGATATTGTGCTAACCGGCGCCGGTACTCTGCCTTTAATGCTTCCAGTTTCTCGGCAATGCAGGTGTGTAATACCATTTCCTTGTTGCTGTCGAGCAGGAAAATAGCGTCCCTTACTGCCTGGTTGTCATTGAGCTTTATTAGCGCTTGCCAGGTAAGGCCTTGTAAGGTTTTGGTTTCTTTCTCGAAACGGATGTAAACAGTTTTAAATTCCGTAGTATCCAGCGAATCCAGATCATTGTCCATCAGTATTTTGAATACTTCTTCCGCGCTGTCGATAAATTCCATCAGGTGATAATATATTGCAGTATCACCTGATGGATACGGATTTACAAACTTGCCATTGTTTTTCGCAACGTTGGCTATATAGTAATCACCCATGGTTCCACTAAACGGCGAACACAATCTTTTAAGAGTTGTTCCTTTTACGTAGCTGCCAATTGCCTGGAATTCGTTAACCAGGCTGGCGATAAAAGGATGGTCGGCAACGATATTAACTTTGTCTGCCATCAACCGGTCGATCAACGGGGCAACTGTTGTTTCCGATGTCTTTTCGTCAGTAGCAACTCTGTTAGCAGCAATTGCAGCGTTAGACAGAGCGCCTGTAAACGCCGATGGCGGGTCGATAAAAGGCCATTTTGCCGCATAGCAAAGTCCATCGTGCAGTGTGCAGATAAACCCTGCAATAATTACCCGGTAGTCCGATTCCAAATCCTGTATGCTGCATTTCGGCTCCTCACCTTTTACAAGGGCGCCTATGTAATCGGCGCTCAAAGCTGCAATATCAAACGGGAGGTTAAATTCCTGCTGTTTCGCTTTTACTTCGCTAATAGCCGTATCGATTTTGACGCCGATATGCCCTTCGATCCTGAAAAAGTCATACCACTCAATATCATAAAACAGCGGGTACACCACCGAATCGGCCTGGTTATAGGCCTCAGCATTATAGCTTAAATTGTAAGCGGCGTTGCCGCGCCTGCTTTTGTCATAGTTCCAGTAGTAGTAAAGATTCGCCGGTATGACATCACTTTTATCGGCGACAGGCGTGTAATAGTAAGGTATACATCTTTCAGATATAAAATTGCGGCCATATGTACTTGGGGTAACCCTTATGCTGTACGGTAACGCGAGGTTAGGGTCTTTACCCAGTATTCTTTTTGTAAAAAAGCAATCCTGGTACATCAGTATCATGCGCATTAGCAGACTTCTTACCTCGCTGCGATTTCCACCCAGTGGGTCAAACAATGGAGAATAAATGAAGTATTGCCTATAGGCCGAAGTACCGTTGACAGGCGTATCAACATTTGCTTCTCCAAGCTTTAAGTGGAACGGGAAAAGCATCTCATCGCCGCAGCAGGTGCTGGTCATTTCGTGCAGACGATACCTGAACTCGTACAGCGATTTGGTTAAATCGTATATAAAGTCATAAAAATACTGCACCAGGTACGGGAAGTTTTTCATGATGTAGTCCAGCATCTTTTTAAAATCCGCTTCGCTGCCAAAGGGGTTGGTATTGATGCCGCTTAGTAATGTTTTGTAATTATCGAAGCTGTCGGCAAGGTCGGCGGCAAGCGTTTTAAGCGGCAGCGCATCAACAATCGACACGAAAGCATTCAGCACATCTTCGGATGTTTTTAGTGTTTGGGCGGGAACATTGTAGCGCCGCAAATCTATCGGTTGAAAAGTTGATTTAGTGCCCTGGTTTCCCTGTAGCAGGGGCTTATAGATGAGCAGCGGCTTAACCTCAAAATCCATCAGGCTGCCCTTGTCGTTACAGTCGTTGGTATCGCAATTCTTTAGGCTGCTTTCAGTAGCTTCTAAAAATAACACTACAGCGTAATCGTCCAGCCCGATCTTGGTTAAAAGATTAACATCCGTTTTATCGGCAAGCGCGTCAACGTCTTTTTGGGTGAGCAGTAAAAACTGGTTGTTAATGTTGTTTAGATTAGCGCTCTCCCCGTAAAACAGGATATTGGTGGTATCAGGGTCGCCGCACTGGCTTATCAGCTGCAAATCTTTGGGGAAAGGCGGCCGGCTGTATGGCATATAGTATTTATAGCCATTATCGCCGGTATGGTCGCACAGCATTATGATATAGCCTTGCGTGGTCAACCCGCAGCCTTTGGTTATGTTTATTTGTGCTGCGGTGTGTGATATATCCAGCCCGCATACAATTCCGCTGCCCAAAAGCTTACAGCGCGTAAGGCGGTCCTGTTCGTCCAGGTAATTAAACATATCGTTTAGGTGCTTGTTGGTGAGCACCTGGTCTGGTTCAAATACCGGAAAAGTGTTTGCAATACTCATGATTGTTTAGTTTTTAAAAGTCCCCAAAACTGTTTTTCCAAGCACCACGGTGTTACTGCCTTCCTTGCTTTCAACACAATCGTGCAGGTTGGCCACCGGGTATTCGCTGTGCAGGCGGCTAAGTATTTCTATCATAGCGTCGTTGGCATCCCTGAACGCCAAAAGGTTTGTTTTTTTGTCGAATGAATAAGCAGCGAGCGTCTCAGTCCATTTTTTGTAGCATACTTCAAATTCGCGCATCAGTTCGTTGTTGAGCCAGCAGATTTTCAGCATTACATGGGCGGGCGCTTCCTCGCGCATCTTGCTTTCGAAGTACGCCCTGAAATTCATATCGTCGAAGTGACCAGGCCAGGACGGCAATACCACCGATGCGCGGAAGGTATAAGGGTCGGTTTCGCAAATGCAGTCGCAATCGCCCAGGCATACCTGCATCAGGTCGAACATTTTATCGGGCAGCGGAATCTCGGCACGCGGCCGCAATAATATGTGTTCAAGCAGGTGCATGCCTATCGGGTCGTTGCAATCCGCTGTAAACTCTTTCGCCAATTCATCTATCGCAGCCTGGGCAGCCGGGTTATCTGCAAATGTCGTTTCGCTCGTGAGCAAACTAGTTAGTGCAATGGTGATATTTCCGCCGCCATTTATGGTGTAATTGCCGGCGTCCTTACCTAAATCGAGCACTTTATTTAAGGCATCGATGGCATCCTGTTTTACCTCGTATTCTTTAGAGTTTAGCTTAACGCCCGTCAGCGTGGTAACCGAAAAACTATGAAAGCATTTCAATACAGGCTCGCCATTTACTATCACTTCCTTTTCGTCACAAACGATATCGATATTCTTTATACAATACAGGTATCTGCGATAGATATTTTTTATACCCGTTAAAAAGCCGACGCGTTTCTCCAATCCGGATACATTATCCGTATCCCAAAGTTTTGTTGTATCGATGGTGAAATCACTTTTCTGTGGGAAGTAATCATACGCTTTACCCCTGTTGCTGCTGATGTCGGGATAGTTTTGTAATACACGTATTTTGGCATCTGTCAGTTCCGAAAAGTCTATCTTCTCTTCCGTCTTGTCGTCATAATTAATGGTATACATCAGCAAGGCATAATCGTTAAACGACTCTGCAAAACGGGCAAGCAGGTGGTCGAGGAAGCGACCGCGGCGGTCCTCAAAGATATCTTTCGCCTCGTACAATTGTTGCCACCTGTTTTTTGGCTGAATGGTGGCATCGCTGTTTGTGATGGCATCATCAAGCATTACTGTCGCACCTTCCAGTGTATAAAGCGGGTTAACATCCTTAACGTCTTTTAAAAATTGCGCAAAATAAGTCTCCTTAATATTTCCTGTCGAAAACAATTGATGTGCGTTGGAGAGCTGCGACAGAAAATCGGCCAGCAACTGTTCAAAAAACATCAGGTATGCTTTAAATTGCCGCTGCTGCGCAACCCTTTGCGGCGTGGCATCGGCCGGCAAACCAAATACACCTATGCCGTACGTTTGCGGAAAATCATATTGCACCGGCCAGTAGCTTGAGGTATCGCGCTTGCTGCCCAGCGGTACAGGAAGATCATCCTGCAATCCGTTTAGCTTATCGCGTGAGCGTTCTGCATGCAGCAACGATACTGTATCATATACCTCGTCGTAATTGGCGATAAAAGGAAACTGGTTTTTAAACAGCAACACTTTGGATTTATCGCTGCTTAACACCGGCTTGTGCAACGGCGTGATGTTCATGCACCATTTCAGACCAAGGTAGCCCGGTACCGGTTTGCCATCCGGCCCGTATTTCGTCATCACAAAATTCCGGATGGACAGTACGCCATCAATATCCATTAACAGGTTAATGATGTCTGATGTATGGATTACCGACCGCAATTGTGTCTCTTCCAATTGCTCTGTATCGATGAAGCCGTGCTGGAGGATGACACCCTCAAAAATTTCGTCTACAGGGATTTTTTTATCCAGCAATTCCTTCAGCGTATAAAAGTCGACCGATGGATTAAGGTAATTTTCTATCGCATAAAATATCTCTGCTTGTACCTTCTCAATGTCTGCAGATGGCTTCACATCCACATCAAAACAAAAAGCGATTTCTTCGTCATCAACAGTAGTGAGGGATACAAAATCCTCGCAAAGGTTGCGGTGCTCATTGATTGTTTTCAGCGCGGTTTGTACAATATTTCTTGCCTTGCTTATCTTTTTTAAATAGAAATCGAATATGCCGGCAACATAAGCCTTGTCACTAAACATCTGCTGCACATCGGCAGTGGTTACCGTTCCGTCTTCTGGTTTTTTGGTGATGCCGATATTGAATTTTATCGAGGCGGTATTTGTTAACGTTACCTGGCCTGCCCATAGCGAAGGGTTGCCGGTGATGTTAATAGAAGCGATATTGTTTTTGTCGGCAGCCAGGGTTACAGCGTCAAAGTCTGCGTTTTTCCAGGCGGCGAGCTCAATGGCAAACCAGAAATCGCCCTTTACAAACTTCCCTGTCTCTTCAGGGTTTTCTGTAATTACCTCGCCATTATTCAGGTCGCCGTAAATGTTATCTTCATCCAAATCCAGCAATACCCGGTATAAACCCGACAGGAACAGGGGTTCATTCGTCTTATCGTATTGCAACACATCGTCCTTACAATTGGCATAGATGGCCACCTCACTGACAGAAATATCGTTGCCATTGCCATCCTTCACCGTATCGTCCGCAAACAGCCAGGCATTGTGTACACCTTCAATATCGATGAGCAGTTTGCGGTAATCGTCGATAGTGAGCGGGTTATTGGTGAGGATATTTTTTGCAGTGTACAAAACCTGGCCCGGTGCAATATTCCCTTTCTCATCAGTCAGCAAATCCTTCATGTCGAAGGCGCTGCGATAGCCCAATTCTGTTATGGCATAGCAAAGCGCTTCCAGCGTAGTTATGCCCGGATCGTGTTCGTTGTAGTCGGTCCATATCGCGCTCGCCAGCTGTTCAATATAGACCAGACCCTGCGAACGCAATGCCTCGAAGTCCTGCGCTATCGGCAGCTGTCTTTCTTTTGATATGGTTGGGTTCTCATCCATCAGCAGGTACAGGTTGCAGGTGAAACAATTTTATGCTTTACATTATTCTCTTCGTCGAAATACGACACCAGGATAGAGCGGGCGGTTGATGCTATTGCCTCGTCGATATTTGAAATGGTTTTTGCATCCGGCTGACCGCGATTGATAAACTGGTTCATTTCAAAACAAGTCACAAAATCCACATAAGGCCTTTCTTCTATAAAGTTTATCAGCGCGCTTTTATAAATCACGCCGCCGAATGATATTTCCGTTTTACCCCCAAAGGCCCAGGGGCACATAAACTGCTCTATCTCCGTTTGCAAAAGGGCGATGTAATAATCTTCCTGGTAACCGGGATAAAACTGCACCTTGAAGTCGAGTTGTATTTCTTCAAACTGCGGGTTCTTCACATGCAGCTTTACAAACGGCGAGGTTATCGTTTTTAAATAATCGTTAATATTGGTGAGTAAACCTATAGGCGTGTAAGGCCGCAGCGGGTTGTAATTGGTGTTATTATTCAGGTTTGGTATAGTGATGACCGACACATGCCCTGAATAGTTTTCACAGAAAACCTCGGTTCCGCTATCCATGTAAAAACCGGCATGGTTAATGCATTTCACCTTAAATATCTTTTGGAATTTTTCGAGCACGATGTGTTCATAATCCCACATGGTTATGGCACGTTGTTTATGGCGCAGTCGCTCGCTTACGCGCACGTAAAACTGATCATCAGTTTCGCGTATTCTGCCGTCGAACGAATCGAATGGCTGCGTGATGCTTTTAATGGAACTGTCGCTCATGAGCAATTTCGATATGCTGCCCGACGGCAATGCCTTCCTGAACTCGATGCCATTATCAAAATCCTGTACCAACTGTACCCGTGCGGCCTGGGCTTGCACCGTAATCAGCTTGCAAACGGCATCTGTATATTGTTTTACCGCAGCTTTTAGCCAGCAAAGACCGGGCTGATGTTCGGTACCTGCATCACTTATATCCGCCGGAAGTGTGAATGTTACTATGCCCGATTGGGTTAAATTATTGGTATTATCCACCAAATATTCGGTAGTAAACTGTTTCCAGTTATTATTGGCGCCCATGTAATACCATCCTACTGTTTCCATATCGCGCAGCGGGTTTGAGCTGCCGTCTGACACCTGGAACAATATATTCACCACCATTTTTGGTGCGGCGCTTTGCAAGCCGATGAACAGTTCGCCGGCATTTTCGATATCCTGCAATAAGGTTGGTTTTCTTATCCCGGAGGCGGTAGTATCAATCAAGGCTTTATTTACCCGCGTAAAACCGAATTGACCGATTTGATAAAACAGGTTATTATCGGTTGGGGCGGATGCGTCGAATGAAATATCGGCGCTAGCCCCGTAATTAATTGAGAAGCTTGACAACGTTACCTCATGGGGGGGCCGCGTAGGCGGGATATAGACTGAATAAACTGGTGGACTGGCTTTGCTTGGCGTAACGGTAGTATTGCTTAAATCATTGCTTACATCAGACAGATACTGGGCAAGTGAATAGGTGGAATCATTAAGGTTTATTTGAAAAAATCCTTCAAGCGTTGTGGCTTTAAGGGCCTCATTCTTTGTAAAATCAATAGCGGTTGGGTTAAAATCCGGGTGGCCGGCCGAAAAACGCATTGAAAAATTTGACCCGCCGTGGGTCATAGTATATTTATCAGTCCCAAATACATTCTGCCTTAAATAATTAGCTTGCGTATTAATGAAAGGAATGGAAGATCCTGTTTTCCATCCCATGTTCAGGTCTATATAATTCAACCTCTTTTGAAAGACTTCCTTACTTCCGATATAAAAACCCGCGTCATTCGGCGGAAAGTCGCCAAACGGCTTAAATGGCTTAGAAGTATCTATGGCGCCATTGTCGTTACTAAGCATCAAATCTTTTACGCCTGTCGCCTCTGCACCTACATTTACTGATGTTATTTCTTTATCGCAAAGCAATGTATAGGGTACCGGCTTATCGATACTTTGGTCGAGCATTATTTTTAAAACCGGCAGCGTAACACCCATTTCCGACGCATGTATTTTTTCATCATACGGAACGAATGCCGGCTCCTCGGGTTTAATAGTAAAAGAAAATATCAATGTACGGGTATCGTGACTGTCCAGTTTAAGAGGACCGATAACCTGTTCCCATTTCTTTTTCCCTGTGAAGTGCGCAGTGAAACAGGCTGTGTTATATTGACCAAGTGTCGCTAGTTCAGGCACTGCGTTCGCAAAGATTACCGTAACCTGTATGTCGCGCAAGCCCTCGTTCAGGTATAGAACATTCGAAGCGATAGCAAACCCAACGCCTGCATTTTCCGCCTTTTTTACATCACCATAGGTAAACCAGCTTTTATCGGCACTTGCCAAAGTAGCTCCCTGTCCGTCATCCGAATTTGCAACGGGCGAGGCTATCAAAACATCCTTATCGCCCTTAATTATTTGTAAAGATTGCAGCTGGGCTACGGTGGCTTTATTGAGGACGATATCCTGCGTTATGGCATAGTTTATATCCTTACCTGTACTATCCTTGCCGCCTTTAAACAGGGTATCTTTAGTAATCCTGTCTTCGTCCACAGGTTTTTGTAACTCAAAAACCAGGTGCGCCGAATCTGCCTCCGGCAATTTATTTTGCAGTTGAAGCGTGTCCTTATAATAAAAATCAAGGTGCCGCTGCGTATAGGTATTCAGCGAATCCTGTGCGTTGCTGAATAATTTTACAAATGCCAGGAACAAAGCAAAATGCGGCGAGTGATTAGGGTACTCGCCCAGGGTTTGAGTGAACAGGTCATTCGCGCGTTTTACCGCAGCGGATATGCCTTTTAATATCAATTCCGCCTGCGCGTTAAACAGGTTGTGATTGATGATGTAAACGATAGTATCTTTCGCAGAAGCGACGGGCATGGTAAGCGATATATCTGCAACAGCAGTCTGCCACTCCGGGCTTACCAATTTGCTGCGCGAAAAATCTTTATCAGTAGTTATTTCAATAGGGGCATCATTGTCGAGTTGTTTGGCCGAATAGTCGAGCAGGCTGAGCGCTTTAAAATCGTTAAAGCATTTTTCGATATTGGCCAGCGGCAGTTGCAGCTTGTTTTTTATTACATCGCTAAAAATGCTCCTGTACTCAAAATCAGCGGGCAGCAGCTGGTATTGCCTGTCGATTATGGTAACCAGCGAGAAAAGCAGGTCGAATAAAAATTTAAATTCCTCTTTCGCGTCGGCATCGCTTGTTGCCTGTATAATGCGTTTGTAAATCCGCTTTTTATAATCCGATATTTCCTGCAGGTTCAGCCGCGAAAGGGTTGCCAGGCCTACGCTCACATCGCCGCTCATCATTACCGCCCAATCACCGGCCGGGTTGTTGTCCTGGTCGTAATAATTTAAGTAAGCGCCATACTTTTTTGCAAACAGGATTAAGTCAGCCGAACTGCGCTCATCTGCTTTGGCATAACCGGCAGACAAGGCAGCAAGCACCCTGTTCAGCAAGCTGGTGCCTTCGCGTGTAAGTGGATTTTTATCGGTACACGGCATATTTACTTTGTTATTGAATTAAGAGTCAAGAACCAAGAATCAAGAGCCAAGAAAGACACCGGTATGGTATAAGACGGATGATTGAGGAACGGCGCTTTTTTACTCCTGATGTTTCTCATTTTTTTCTTTCTTGATTCTTGGCTCTTGACTCTTGGTTCTCTATTCCAGTTATTTTATTTCTGTGCCTTCGGTTTTAAAAAACGGGTAAACAAAGTTGAACCGCGAGTTGGTGCTCCGCACGGTATAATCTATCGATATCACAATCCTGCCTTCGTATACGCCGCTGTCGTCCAGGTTTATTTTGTTTACATCTATTCTCGGTTCGTAGTACAAAATGGCTGTCGCTATCAAATCCTTTATGTAGGTTTCAAAGGTTGTGGTCAGCGGCTCAAAAACCAGCTCATCCAGGTTGCAGCCATAGTCGGGCCGCAATACGCGCTCACCTTTCCGGGTCGAGAGCAATATTTGCAGGCTGCTTTCAATATCGGCCTCGTCGCTTAGCATACCCACCGTTACCGATTTATTGCTGAATGCCGGCGGGAAGCCCCATCCTGTTCCTAAAAATGATTTTGATAACGCCATTTATTTTTATCCTCCAATCATTACTGTGGGGCAGCCTAAAATAATGCTGCCTCCGTGTGCCGTAACATCGCCCATGCGGGCGGCCGGCATATTATTTATCATTACTGTCGACGAACCCATTACTATCGAGTCCGGCGGACCGGTACATACACACATATCGCCCATCCGAGCAGCGGGCAAGCCGCCAATCAACACATTTACACTGCCCGGCGGCAAAATAGGGCCGCCAACGTGCGGCACTACCCCGGTCACCATCGGGCACACATGCATATCTGTTATTCTTGCAGCAAATGGCATCGTTTAATTTATTTTTACTATCGAACCTTTTACTTCTGTTACGCCGCTGCTGTTTACCGATGTACTTCCGTTGCCTTCTAACGACAGTGACGAATCAGCCTTAACCGAAACCTGCGGCGCCGATACCGTTATGGAATTCGCGGCTTTAATCGTCAAATCGCTCGCGGAATTGATGTTAATGCCGTTGCTGTCCATAACTATTTTGTTCCCGCTGTCATCGCTTACCGTTATACTGCCGTCATCATCATTCATCACGAAAGTTCGTTTGCCCGGCGTGGTGATGGTTATACTTTTCTTATCATCGTTAAAAATGAGCTTAATGGCACTGCGCGATACATAACCCTTTTCAGGATTTTTGTCTTCCGGCTCCAACGGAGCGGATTTGGCACTACTGTGCAGCATACCCAGGATTACCGGGCTTTTGGGGTCATCATTTAAAAAACCTACCAGCACCTCATCCTCCACCTCGGGCCTGAAGAATGTGCCACGGTCTTTACCTGCATCCAATGTGGCCACACGGGCAAATATGCCATCGTCCTTTTCGTTCACTAATGGCAACCGCATCTTAACGCGGTATTGGCCGGTATCGTCCACAATTCCCGTTACTACGCCAATTTGCAACCCATGCAGCGACGATGCCTGTCCGGTTGCCGATGAAGCGTGCGATGGGTTGGTATCTTCCGCAAAAAACTTCTCATCCCAGCCCAGGGTGGCGTCGGTAACCCAATCACCATCGTTATATTCATGCTGAACGGCTGACACAAACGCCTTTCCATTAAAGTTTTTGCCTACGCCGTTTAGCGTTATAAAATCACCCGGACCAGCCAACTGGGTACCCTGGTATTTTATTTTTGCTTTTATTTTAGAAAGGTCTTGTCTTAATTTTTTGGCGTTCGCAATGGCTTGTGCCTCGTCCTGCGTTAAGGTGGCGCTGGTACGCATTTCGGTAGGCTGGTCGTTTACAGCAGCAAGATCGGTGCGTTTAAGCGAGCCTTCCTCGGGTGCTTTGCTGTCGTCGCTATCTACAATCTTTACCTTTTGGTTTTCAAAATCCCAGGTATATGTTTTTACCGATGTGCTTTGGGTGCGGGCATCCATATCGGCATGAAAATCCAGTATATCGGCGCCAAAGGTTAATGATAATTTGGCATCGGCATTTAAGTCGGGAGTTTTTACGGTTACCTTGCTGTTGCTGATCACGCATATCATCCCGTTCACATCCAGCCGGCTTATCATAAAGTCCCAGTCCGTAATACCCGATTGCACCAATTGCTCATGCTGTACTTTGGAGTCGGCAACATCATAGCCCGTAATTTTATTATCGTCCAGCAACTGCTTCGCCACATCCGAGTCAAGCGTTTTTGTAAAATGATGATTGCCTTTGTTTATAGTCATCTTCACCGTTTCATCCTTACACTCTACATTCAGCTCGGCACAATTGTCATTTATTTTATGGGTATTGGTGATGATGATACCCTTAAAAATTGTAGTGTTATTATTATGATAGCCCAACTTAATCTCAATCTTTTTGCCCGGCAGAAAGTCGCCCGAATCGCTCACCTTAAAATCTTCCTTATTCGGCTCACCATCGATAACAATAACAGTAGCCGCCGGGATTTTATTGATACCCGACGTTATGGTTACACCAACAACCTGGTGCGTTTTGCTCAGCTCCTTTCCGTCAATCAGGATGATGCTGCTCACAACGTCAGGATTTTGCCCGGTAGGTACTATTCTGCTTGCGTCTGCCATCTGTTATGCTGTTGGTGGGAATAGAACCTTAGTGCCCGGACGTATACTCCTGAAACCGTCGAGCCTGTTAAAGGCCGCTACATCTATATAATACTGCTGGTCGTCATAAATTTTTTCTGTCATTAAAGGCAAGGTATCACTGGGTGTAAATACGCGCTCGTGGGTTATATCCGGACTCATCGGGTTTTCCAGCGCTACCCGCAGGCTTTCTTCAACCGTGCCTTTAAACGAGCAACGTGCTATAGCCCTAACCGGCAAGCCATCCGCCCTGAACAGTTTAAACTCAATATCCATTGCGGTAAGCACGCCTTTAAAAAGCAGCGTACCCCAATGTATCTTCAGGTAGTATGGCCGGTGTATTTCGCCCTGGTATTGCAGTAACTGGTGTTTAAACAGTTCTATCTGCTCTGCTACCGGCACAAGGGGCGGTGCAATTACCCCTGTATCGTCAAACAAAAAATCGAAGTTGAACTCTTGCGGCGGCATCTTGTTAAACTTCAACGCAACGCCCGATGTGCCCGGCGCCTGGCTTTCGCAGAACTCGATTTTATACTTATAAGTATAAGTTTCCGGGTTCATCAGTGCGACAAAAGGCGCACCGGCCACCTTGGTATAGGCCTGGTCTGAATACGAAAGAATGTATAACTTTTCAGTCTGTAGTGGATTCGAAGCCATCAGCGTTCATTTTTTTGTTTTAAGGTTTTCATCACCTTTGCGGTCACCTCTTTTATAATTTCCTTTTTCAGCTTGCTGATATCCTCTTGTTTCAATGCCTGGGGCGTAGCATTGTTGCCTGCCGATACCACTACCTTTATGTGCAACTCCTTAATCTCTATTGGCATAGCAATCGTTTTAATCGATATCAAAAACTTTGTAGTCGTACCCATCTCTTTGACAGGCAACTTTAAAATGGCCCATCGGGCCTACCGCTTTGTAGCACATAATAAATGCAGTTTTGTGCCTCGTAGAGGTTACCCTTAAAACAACATCCATTGCATTCAACCGCAAATTGGCTACCTATCCCGTGGTTGGGTAGCCTCTACGAGGCAATATTTTGTTTATTCGCTTTCTACAAAGCGGTAGGCCCTACGGGCCATTAATCTAAATCCAATTTCAAAACTCACGCAAGCTCATTAGTCCCTTAGAGAGATTTTAGCTGCACTTAACCCCATCATATCACATTCCCCAGTGCCGAAAGCGCCGCATCCACGGCGATATTGCCGATAACGTTAAAATATTGGTAGCTAAGCGTGAGCGATTCAACCACTATCGAATTCTCCTGCGCATTAAAACCCGATACCGACCACTTTTTTGGAATTGCATTTACCACATACCACGATTGTATCGGCAAGTGCTGGTCGTTCAACAGCGATATGGTGATATTGAGCGGCACGAAAAGGAAATTTTCCATTGCGCCTTTGCACCATTCATATATCGCCGAGCCTGTAAACAAGCCACGTTTCAGCGTAAGGTCTGAGTAGCGGGTGCGTTTGGGCAATTGCCATGTAAAGCGGTTTTGACCGCCTTCTGTAAACGACTCCATTTCCATCTCTACCTCCAACCCGCTTACCTCCATAAAACGAAAGTCGTTTGCAGAAGGCGGCAGCAACTCGAACGATACCAGGAAGTGAAATCCGACAGGAGGGTAAACACTCATCAGCCTTCGTTCTGGATGGTTAAACCTTCGTGTGCCACTTCCAATGTTTCAATGGCTACCTCGTTGCCGTCGGCTTTTAAATCCGTCGACTGCATCTTAACCGGAAAAGCATTTTTCACCTTCCAAACTACAACCGGCTGGTGGGATTCATTCAGCAGCGAGATGATAAGGTCGCGCCTGTCGACGGTATTAAGCGAGATAGTATTCCACCAATTATAAAAATCGTTATCGCCCTGGAAGATGCCCCGTTTCATGGTGATGTTGGAGAACTTTTGCATTCCGGGCATTTTTATTTTGTGAAACTCCGGGCTCGAGCCTTCGCGGTATTCAATTGCGTCGGTTGAAACTTCAAGTCCCGAAATTTCGGTGAAGCCAATTTTTGTACCGCCCCACTGAACGCTGAAGTGAAATTTAGGAATAGGATATTGTGCCATAATAATGTTGTTTTAGTGTTGATGAATTTTATAACTTTTCAGAAGCCCCCTCTAAATCTCCCCCGGTTGGGGAGACTTTAGCTGTATTATTTAATTCCGAAATCGAAATTCCGACTTCCGAAATCAATTACGATTGCTGCAATAAATGCGAGAACCTTAGTATGATAAACTCAGCCGGCCTTACCGCTGCCATGCCAACTTCCACTATCATCGTTCCGTTCAGCACGTCCTGCGCGGTCATGGTTTGGCCGAGGCCGCATTTCACGTAAAATGCCTGCTCCGGTTTTGCACCGGCCAGCGCCTGCTGCCGCCATAAAAGGGTCAAATAATTTTCGAGCATGGCGCGAACCTTGGTCCAGGTGTTGGCATCGTTCGGCTCAAACACAAACGGCATGGTAGCTTTTTTGGCCGATTCCTCAACCATAATAAAGAACCTGCGCACCGATACATACCGCCACTCGTTACTGTTACCGTCAACCGTGCGAGCGCCCCATACCAGGTTGCCCTTGCCAAGAAAGAAGCGGAGCGCATTGATAGATTTGCCGGTATCGCTAACATTCAGCTGGTCGTTGTCATCATTGTCGATAGTATAGGCTAATGACTGTATGCCGTTGATGGATACGTTGGCGGGAGCTTTCCAAACGCCGCGGGTACCATCTACCTGTGCATAAATACCAGCCATTGCGCCGCTTGGCGGTAGACTGGTGGCGGTTGATGCGACCTGGATATTGATGGTTCTGTAAATAGAAAGCGTATCATAAAGCGTTTTGTCGAAACCGGCCTCGATGCTTACGGCAGCAGCTTTGATAGCCATCAGCGCATCGTTCAGGTCTTTCATAATCGCTGTTACCTTTGGCTCTACGGCATTCATATTGGCAATCCTGGTCGGATCGTTAGTACCAGTGGCGAATGGGTAAACAAAGCCATCGTTCGGCAATGCCGGCACAAGGGTTTTATCCCACATATTGAAACCCACCGCACTAGCCCATTGCGTAGCGCCCCAAGTTCTTCCTAAATATAATTGCTTGGCGGCATTGGTATATTTTGTAAGGTCCTGGTTATAGGTATTGAGAGTAAGCAGTCGCGCGGCTATGAACGACGATATGGTATTCCGGATAGTATTCAATACAAAGGTTGTGGTCACTGGTGATGGTGGTACCGGGCCGATGTTCTCAGTGAGATTTTTAGTTGGCGAATTAAGTGCAAGGTTGTCCAGCAAGCTATCGGCTGTGTTGTAAATAAAGTTGAAAAGAGCTTCAAACGATGCCTTTGCGCCACTGGCCGACCCTGCCACTGCTTTAGCCCTGAAGGTTTGAAGCAAGCCGCTATAGGTGTCCATCAGGTTGTTCGGTATTAGCGGATTTATGAAATCAGCATCCTTTATGCTGTCATCCAGGTAGTCTATGAGCGCCAGGGTTTTAGTGTCGGTCAGCGGCACCAGTGCTTTAATTTCGACTGTGCTGCCGAATTTCTTTATCGCGCCTTTCAGTTCGCGGTAAGTTATTGTCTTCGAAAGGTTGGTGTTCAGGTAAGGCGTATATGCCGCCGCATAACTCATGTTCGCCAAATCGATGTTATTCCTGAAGGTGTCTACTGTGTTATTCCATGAAGGACTATCAACGGATGGCGCTAAATCGCAGATGGTAAACCTGTCCTGCAGTTTTCCGCATTGCTGCAAAGCAAGGTTTTGTACATAATACAAATCTGTAGCGCCGGGCAGATTCACGGCATCCGGAAAAAGGATAAGCGTTGGCTCGTCCTCTTTGGAAAGCGTCAGCAGGCCCTTTTCAAAATCAGTTTTGTTAACGCCTAATAAATAATTGCCAATGGATATGATGTAGCATTTACCGCCGCCATTTAAAAAAAACATCCGGATGCTGTCATAAAGAAAAAAGCCCTGGTTTATAGAAGCACTTGTAACATTGTTATTTTGGTCAAGCGTAACGCCGCTAACGCTAAGCTGCGGCCCCTTGCCATATAACGCTTCATAATCTACCAGCGAGTTTAGCGAAATGGCTTTCCTGGTAAGGTCAGTTCCGTTTCGTGTTGCAAATTCCGTGTACCCTATAAAAGCAGGGACAGCCGTTGATACCTGTGCCACTGATGGCGGGAACGACGGGATTTCGGTGGTGTAAACCCCTGGCGTTTTAATAGCGGTTTCGTTTATTTGAGACATATGCTTAGATATTTATGTTTTAGTGAATATTATGGTTTGCTCTTAAATTCAATTTGATATGCAGGGCTATTCAGCGTTTTGTTAGCGCCGCTAAACAATTCATAGCCAGCCTTTTCACCGCTGCTGAAGATATCAATCACACCGAGACTTCTATTCTGCGGCCGTATCAATATGCTGTCTTTTAAATCGGCATCGGTTACCGTTGCCTTTGCCTGGGTGATGTAAAAGTCAGAGCCCCAATTAACTCTATTGTTGAAATAATACACTTGTGTTGAGCCGGCCTGCTGAATCTTGGTACGGGAGTAAAATGCATTTTCAGCAGTCAGCATAAAGCGCAGGCAAACATCCGTTGCGATAGGTGTAAAACAAACCTTCTGGTTCGCAACAGGTGGTACAACCGGGACGCAGCGTGCAAAACACGAAAACGTATTGTTATCAAACCTGTAACCGATGCTATTATTCCTGAATAAAGCCGCGGTTTGGGCATCAGGATAGATATTCAGCAAATCGCTTATAAAGGCCGGGCCCGCAGTACCAAATGCCGCGTGGGTAAATGTTATGGTGAACAATTCCTGGTATATGGTATTTATCTTGTCCATCTGCCTTTTATTGATTTATAAAATTCAGGTCGATTTCTTTTACCAGGTCGCCGTGCAGGGTAGTTACGCTATCGATAGTCACCATCCGCATCCGGTACACCACAGATGGGTAATACCTGCCGCCCAGCACCGACCATATTTCATGCAGCTGCTGCAAATTGAGGCTCACCATATCCAATATCAATTTTTCGATTTTTGGCGAGAGGGTTGGTGTATTACTGTGGTCGAATACGTTTTTAGCCTGGAAAGCACCAATAACCTCCTGCAAATCTTTTAGTGATTTACCGTATGCGCTATTATTTCTTACCGATGTAAAAAGCAGGCTAAGGTTAAGGTGTACGGCAGGGTTTTTCATGAGGATGCCGCCATCCTTTTTCAGGTAATTACTTGGGTCGCGCGAAATACGGTTCTCTTCGATGTTAATCAACGAGATAACCACATCGCCAGCATGATGATGAGCTGTATCGTTAATAATTTCGCTGATGTTCCCTATCCCCACAGTAATCCCCGCCTTTGCCGCCAACTCCGTTCTAATAATCTCTATGGCCTCGAAAATCATAATGCACAGGTTTAGTTTGCAAATATTATTTTGGCTGTTACTATTTAAAGTTTTGTCAGAACTTGATTTTTTATTTTACATATCGCTAAAGCCGGGGCATAAAAATTCCGGTATTAGCTGAATGCGAACTGCAAATCAATCAATAGTTAAACAGGGCGGGATAACGCGGTGGTGTAATGGTCAGAATCAGGATATTAGGTTGAACGATAGTTGCTGTTAGGGTTAACAACCATTGTTCGAAACGAAAGTAGAAACTATATTTTTAACATACAAGGCTTGCTTAACTTTTATGCAAAAGTATTTTTTAGCGAAATATTTATTTTTTGAAGATTAATTTTTATCTTATTTTTAAATTATATTTATTTATTATTTGATATTGCTTAATTTTAAGAAGAATGGCGGTAAGGATGTGGATGAGATGGGCTCGTTAATGTCCAGGCTATTACGTATAGGTTGTTAGTCGTCCTAAGCCATGCAGGTAAGCGCCATGCGGCAACCTACGCTCATCATTCTCTCTCATTCAATTTGTAGAAAATCTGTCAATTAAGCGCTTCCGTATCCTTACATCCTACCCAAAATCATTAATTTTTCGTTTATTTGTGTCCCGGCCAATTTTATGGTTAGGCCGGAATTTATTTCAATTGCTTTTATGGAAGAGATGCTATTACCGGCGGAGAAAATGACTCCCCTTTACAGGCTTAGGCACTCGCTTTCGCATATTTTAGCGCAAGCAGTCCTTACCATCCGGCCGGATGCCAAAATGGGTTTCGGCCCACCGGTGGACAATGGTTTTTATTATGATTTTGATTTCGGCGATAACCCGATATCTGAAAGTGATTTTAAGCAGCTGGAAGAAACGATGCAGCGAATCATTAAAGAAAAACAACAGTTTGAACACCTGGAAAAACCGGTTGACGTTGCTGTAGCCGAACTGGCCGCTGCCGGGCAAAACTATAAGGCCGAATATGCGCAACACCTGGCTGATAGCGGCTATGCGCCAAATGGCACCTTAAGCTTTTACCGCAACGGTCCGTTTTTGGATATGTGCGAAGGCCCGCACCTTGTTGCAACCAACGATGTACCAAAAGCAACCTTTAAGCTGGACAAACTTGCTGGTGCCTATTGGAGAGGAAGCGAGAAAAACCCGATGCTGACCCGTATTTACGGCCTGGCATTTCAAACTCCGCCTGAATTAAAAGATTATATAGAAAAGCGTGAGCTTGCCCGCCAGCGCGATCACCGTAAATTGGGTAGAGAACTTGACTTGTTTGAATTTGACGAAGAAATTGGCTCGGGCTTGCCATTATGGTTACCAAAAGGTACCGTAATACGCGATGAGCTGGAAAAATGGGCGAAAGAGACCGAGTTTAAAGCCGGCTATCAAAGGGTTACCACCCCGTCCATAACCCGCGAGGAACTTTACTATACTTCGGGCCACTTGCCGTATTATAAGGAATCGATGTTCCCGCCGATGGAGCTGGAGGATGAAGACAAGTATTACCTGCGCCCTATGAACTGCCCGCACCATCACAAGGTGTTTGCAACCCGCATGCGCAGCTACCGCGACTTGCCTTTACGTTTAGCCGAATATGGCGATACATTCAGGTATGAAAAACGCGGTTCACTGTCGGGTCTAATGCGCGTTCGTGCCATGTGTATGAACGATGCGCATATTTATTGCTCGCCAACCGATGTAAAGCCGGAATTAAAGAGCGTGATTGAGATGTACCGTCATTATTACAACCACCTCAGACTGGGTGATTTCCGCGTGCGTCTGTCACTTCATGATAAAGACAGTTCTAAATTTGTTGACCAGGAGGCCGAGTGGCTGCGCAGTGAGGAAATTGTGCGCGAGGTTTTAAGCGAGATGGGCATCGACTTTACAGAAGAGACCGGCGAGGCTGCCTTTTACGGACCAAAGATTGACATACAGCTCAAAAACGTAACAGGCAGGGAAGAAACCGTTTCAACCTGTCAGCTGGACTTTGTAATGGCCGACCGTTTCAAATTGGAGTTTAACAATGCTGAAGGCGGCACCACCGCACCATACATTATACACCGTGCACCGTTAAGTACTCATGAAAGGATGGTATCCTTCCTGATTGAAATTTATGGCGGAGCATTCCCAACCTGGCTTGCACCAAACCAGGTACAGCTGATACCGGTTAACGAAACCGTTATAGACTATACCAAAGGCATAGCCGACCAATTGCGTAACAGTTTTATCCGCGCAGAGGTTGATTTGAGTAACGACAGCTTTAATAAGAAAGTACGTAACGCCGTTACTTCTAAAAACCCGAATATCTGGGTTATCGGCAGTCGCGAAGCGGAAGAGCAAACCATTACCTGGAGAAGGTACGCCAGCAAAGACCAGGTTACGCTACCGTTATCTACCGCTCTCGATACATTGATAAAAATGCGCGATGGCAGGCTAATGGACAACTTTGGTGATGTAGAATTGCCGGTTACTGCGTAATTTTTTAACGCTTTAAATATAAAAGCCTTTAGTGTTTGCTAAAGGCTTTTTTTGTGAATTGTCGTTTCGTCGTTATCAATAACACCCCATTGAACACTCGACTAACTCAAGGCATTACAAATACTTCACGCATAAAATAACCACAGAGATACAGGGAATGCACGGAGGTTGCTGAGAAAAAACTTTTCTATTGCAGATGTTACTTGATTACGCTGATTGTAGCAGATGTTATTTGATGAATTAACTTAACTCAATTTAATATTATCTGCGTCATCAGGTCAATCCGGTTAAATCTGTGATGATTTTCTCTCTGTATTCTCCGTGTCTCCTCCGTAACTCCATGGTTAAAAACGTCCTGATTAAAAATCCAGGTCGCCTATATACACGCCGCCTTTATCTTCTTTTTTCATTTGCAGCACAATCAACTCTTTTTTCTCCTGTGGCGTACCATAGTGAGTATATAGCTCGGCCATTATTGTGGTCGGGCCGGCAATGGTGGCCTGTGTATCGCCGTAATAATCAATCTCAATTTTATAAGTACCCTTAGCTGCTTTTTTTAACAGGAATTGCTCCGGGCCAAAGCCGCGTGTCATATCGTGCGAAATTCGCCCGCCTATTACTGTACGATTGTGGCTATAGTAACATTTCTCGTTATTAGGGTCGGTAACCCACAGGTCGATGTCAGTATTGTTCTTGTTCCAGTCCATTACAATGCGCACATCAACCGGCATTGGTTTTATAATTTCTTTCGGGATTGCCGACAGGTTAAGCTTGCCTTTATTAAGGGCGATTATCCGGTTTATCTCCGGCAAAAACACTTCCTGTATGCCTACATACAGGTTGTCGGTATCATAGCCATAGCTTTTTGTCATGGCAGTATACAATATATCCAGCGCTTTTTGATGCTCACCGGCATCGTCCAGCGCCAGGCCATAATCGCGCCAGCTTTGCGGCTCCAGGGGCCGAAGTTCGGTTATCTTTTTAAAGGCATATACTTCTCCGTCCACATCTCCCTGCTGCCTTAATTTATAGCCCAGCATTTTATAAAGCTCGTAGCTGTCTAAGTTCAGTTCGGCAAGATTGCTCAATATGCGCGTGCCAATTGCAACCTGCCCCGTTTTTATAAAGTAATCGGCTACACTAAAATAGTAAACAGGGTCGCCGCGAAATCCCTGGCGTAAATCGATATATTTTTGATATTGGGCGGCTTTATCGGTTTTAGCTATAGTTTTCAGGTAATTTGCATCGGGCGCCTGGTAAGTAATATTGATGCCGTTATTGGCGTTTACAGGCTGATTGGCGTTTACCGTCACAGAGTCAGCGTTTCCAGCACGTGCAGCCTGTGCCTTTTTTGTAACGATCACTACTGCGCCATTAGCGCCTTGTGAGCCAAGTAATGCCTGGGAAGCCTGCCCTGACAGTACAGTCGTCGAAGCGATTTCATCCGGATTGATGCCGTCGATATTGGCTTTAACTGCACCGTCTATAACGTAAAGCGGCGAACCTGTGTTTGTTAATCCGGATGCGCCGCGTAACCGGACATCTGTGTTTTCTGCTGCGGCGGGCGCCCCTTGCGCGACAACATTCACGCCGGCTGCCCTTCCCTCCAAAGCGGTGCTTATGACTGGCGCCGGAACGCTAATTGCACTTGCGGGCACAACCACCTGTACCGAATTATCAGCTTGCACTACAGAACTGCTGTTTGCTACAGTTACTTGCTTGAATTGACTCGCACTCGCCGGCGCGGCTACAGGTTCGTCAATAACAGCATCTTTATCTTCTTGTGCTTTTATATATTCGGCTGCGGTTTTACGGGAAACCCTGGATACAGAACTGGTCGTTTCAACACGTCGCTGCGTTTGATAACCGGTAACCACAACCTCATTCAAACTATTATGTACCGGTTCCAGTGTGATACTACCCATGGATTCTGACCTAACAGTAATTTCTTTTCGCTGATAACCTAAATAGGACAATGATAAGGTTAAACCGTTAACGCGAGGCACTCTTAGTGTAAACATGCCATTAACATCTGTTTGCGTCCCAAGTGTTGTTCCCTTTATAATAACACTCACACCTGGTATCAACGAGCCGTCATCTGAACTCCTCACTGCCCCGGTGATTCTTTGAGCGGCATCGCTCTGCTGTGACTGTGTAGCAACTGCCGGAGCAGGTGATATTATATTAGGTTTAACTTGAGCAACCGCGCGGGCCGGGGCCGGCACAGGTGGCTTTGCCGGTGCAGCAGCTTGCCGTACCGGAGCCGGAACTGGAGTTGGTTTTGGTCTCGGCGCTGGTTTTGGTTTATGTACAACAACCGGCGCCGCTATCTTTTGCGGGTCCCACCAAATAGCCAAATCGTCCATTATATTCTTTGCAGCGGTAAGGTTTTCTTTTTCCTGCGGGATAACGGTAACCGCAGCCCGCTGCTTCATTACATTATCATAGTCGGCGCGCAAATCGGCAGGTGGCTCTATACCGTATTGTATGTAGTCGTTTAAGCTTTCCAGCACAATCAGCGAGGTGTTGCGGGTAACAATGCCGTACCGTTTTCCAAGCGATTCAATATCCGGGCGGTTGGCATCGTAGTTAATATCCAGCTCTGTAATCTTCTTTTGCGCCCACAGCTTGGCTACATCCACACCGTCCACCGCATCTCTCTGTAAATCCAAAACCACTGTTTTTTCATAGCTTACCTTGTTGCCATAACCATATTGTAAAGTGAAGGTTTGGTAGGCGTTGCGCGTAACTCCGGCCATTGAAAACGTATGACCTACGGCCACCGGTAGCGAAGGATAGTTTTCTTCAACTCTATCACCCCCTTTTATGCCTAAAAAATGCAACGATTGCGTGGTTAGAGCAGTTAGGGCTTTGTCTTTATCATCTTTGGTTAAGTCTATCAGCTCGCCATGACCTTTTAGCGCGATGAGCTTTAAGTTGCTGTAATCGGCGGTTACGGACGAGTTAATGCAGTAAACGGGCTTATCGCTCAGTTGAATGCCCTTTTCACCAAATGTCTGGTGACCATCGCTCATCAGCAAAAACTCATCTGCGGCATAATTGGCTAATTTCAGGCTTCCCAGGTTGGTAGCGCCATCGTAAATAGTATGCTCCAGTTCTGTTTTAAGCTCATCCCAGTTGCCATTAGTTATGGTGTAGATTTTATTTTTTAAGATGGTATTGCTGAACGTTACCAGGTTGATTGCCGCGTTGCCGGCCTTTTTAAAATAAGCGTCAAGTACTGCAAATTCTTTTTTGGTATCGCGATTAGACGCACTTAAAGATGCATCCCACAATAACCCGATACGGAACGGTATAACCTTAGCTACGGTTTGCGAATTAAGTGTAGTATTGATATAATAGTAATATTTATTACCCTGCTGCCGTATCATCACCTCGCTGGCGTCAGCCGGTTTGGGTATTGTGAAAGACAGCGAATGATTGGGCGTGTAGTCGTTTTTCTCCAACGCCGCCGACCATGTATTTTGGCGTTTATCAAATTTGATATTTACGCTGCTGGTATCGTCAACAGCAGGCGCCGCCGCATTTTGGATTACTGAAGCATCCAGCGAGAATTTCTTTACCGTATCCTTTATATTAAGCGGCAAGGTAAACTTTAGGCTGCCGTTAACCGAAGTTGGAATTTCTTCCTCGTACCCGATAATTACCGTACGTGTAGCACGCGGATTGATTGGGTAGATGCGTGTCCTGAAGCTATTGCCTGCAACTTTTTCCAGCAGGCCCGGATCAACCCGGCGGCGTTCGATAGACTCGAAAACCGCTGTACCTTTGCCCCTGTCTACAGGAACGGCTTCACGCATCCTGCCGTTCATATCGAGGGCATAGCGGCTTACGTTTACGCCGTCTTTTAACGGAAAAGTTAACTCCCCTTCCAAAATTCGCGATGTGGTGTTGTAAAAAGTCATTTGCCAGGTGGTGCGGCTGATATTGCCGTAAATGGCGACGTTAATTTTCAGTTCCTGCAATTGCACGCCGTTATTGCTTTTGCCTTCAACGGTTAGTTGCGGCGATTGTGCAAAGGCGGTAGAAATAGCGGTCACCAGCAAGATAATTACCGATGCTGTTAGTTTGTTAGGTCTTCTCATAGCGCTCTCATTTTTTATATGGGATGCGAATGACACTGGCTTTCCATAAAAGAGGGTGAAATTTTATTTGTTGACTGGCAATACTTATAGCGATAAGGTTAAAACCTGTCCTGGTGACGCAGGGCGATGCCCCGCGCTGACAGATGTATCCCCTTCAGGGAAAAAAACATATCGTGAACCGGCATTCCAAGCCCTGAAAGGGTGCCAATCTATCAGCGATGGGCATCGCCCATCGAACGAAGATGGATTAACCAACTTACAACTATAGCGATAGGTTTAAATCGTACAAGAATCGTTACCCTTAATCTTTTTAACTACCTTCATCTTTAACTATTCCCTGACCGATGAATATCAAACCCAATCAAAATCCAGCCACCTTCCAGTTAATGACGCTTGCCTGTTTAACCATCGGCCTATTAGCCGCCATCCCTGCATCCGCCCAAAAAATTGACCGCAAAGCCCTGGTAACCCGTCACAACCTGCACATTACCGACCCGAATCTGCGTGGCGTAACCCAGGTGGGCAACGGGCATTTTGCCTTTGGTTTCGATATTACCGGCCTACAGACTTTTAACGATGATGCCAACACATTTTCCAACTGGGGCTGGCATAAGTTCGCCCGGATTCCCGGTACCGACCCTTATAAATACAAAGGCCGTGTATGGAATACGCAGGATCACCCGGTGCGGTTAGACGTGGACAATGAAGAAAGTGAATTCAACAGGTGGATGGTGGTAAATCCCCAAAGGCTGAACCTTGGCCGGCTTAAGTTTGTATTGAAAGGAAAAGATGGTAAAGAGCTCACAATAAAAGACCTTGGTTCGCCGGTGCAAGACCTTGACCTGTGGACGGGCATAGCCGTGAGCAGCTTTACCATTGATGGAAAGAAAGTTACCGTAACTACCATTTGCCACCCCGAAAAAGATGTTATTGCCGTGAAGGTTGAAGCGCCGCAGCTAAACGACGGCGAAGTAATGCTAAGGTTGGATTTGCCCTATGCATCACATAACGAATTCGGCAACGGGGCGGATTTTCAAAGCCCGGATAAACATATAACCAGAGCAGATATTGGAAAAGATAAGGCCATATTTCAACGGACGCTTGATTCCACCCAGTTTGATGTATTGCTGAATTGGAAAGGCGGCGGAGAATTGCAAACAAAAAGCATGCATAGCTACCTGCTGAAACCTACCGGGAAAAATACGATTGAAGTATCGTTAGGCTTCAGGAACAAAAGCAAGATATTGGATATGCCTACCCTTGCCGCAACCCGCGAAGCCAGCACCCAAAAATGGAAAACCTTCTGGAGTACAGGCGGCGCTATCGATTTATCAGAAAGTAAAGACTCCCGTTGGAAAGAATTGGAGCGACGCATCGTATTATCGGAATACCTGATGGAGGTAAACGAGGCCGGCCAGCTGCCGCCGCAGGAAAGCGGACTGGTGAACAACGGTTGGTTTGGCAAATATCATTTTGAAATGATTTGGTGGCATGCCGCTCACTATGGACTTTGGGGACGCATCCCACAAATGGATAGTTTGACAAATATTTATCGCACCGATTGGTCGTATTACAAACATAAAGCACAGGAACAGGGCTACGCTGGCGTGCGCTGGCCCAAAACCCTGGGCGACCATGAGCGCTGGGAATGGCCGAATGAAATTAACCCTTTGCTGATATGGCAGCAGCCACACCCCATATTTTTTGCAGAACTGGAATATCGCGCCAGCCCAACGCAGGCGACCATCGATAAATGGAAGGATGCGGTAATACAATCTGCCGATTTTATGGCATCGTACCCTTATTTCAATAAACGCGAAGACCGCTTTATTTTAGGCTACCCGTTGCAGGTGGTATCTGAAAATGCAGACCCTCATGCCACCATCAATCCTGTTTTTGAATTGAGCTACTGGCGTACCGGCCTAAAGCTGGCACAGGAATGGCGCAAGCGTGCTGGTCTACCTGAGAGCGAAAAATATAAGCAGGTACTGGCAAAGCTATCCGAATTGCCGCAACAGGACGGTAAATATGTGTCCTGGGAAAACATTTATAAGATGTGGACGGTGTACAATTTTGAGCATCCCGCCCTCATAGGCGCTTATGGCTTATTACCCGGCGAAGGCGTAGACGTGTCGACTATGGACAGAACCCTAACTGCTATTGAGCAAAAATGGAATTTTAAATATACCTGGGGCTGGGACTTCCCGATGCTGGCCATGTGCGCCGCCCGCCTGGGACACGGGGATAAAGCCATCGACTTTTTAACCAATTACCCAAGCTTTACATTTGACGAACACGGCTTGTCGGGCGGTGGTGTATCGCCGTTTCCGTATTTTCCGGCTAACGGCGGGTTACTTTATGCGGTTGCGTTAATGGCGGCGGGCTGGGACGGCTCAAACGGGCAGGCGCCGGGTTTTCCGAAAGATGGCTCGTGGGTGGTGAAGTATGAGGGGCTGAAGAAGGCGTTGTAGAATACTATTAAAAACATTTTATAAACTTGTACTATGAAAATCGCTACCTATAACGTAAATGGTGTTAACGGCCGCCTGCCGGTGCTACTGCGCTGGCTGGAAGAAACCGCGCCGGATGTGGTTTGTTTACAGGAACTAAAAGCCCCGCAGGAGAAATTTCCGGAACAGGCTATAATCGATGCGGGGTATAACGCCATCTGGCACGGTCAGAAAAGCTGGAATGGCGTGGCTATCCTGGCGCGAGGTATGCAGATTAACGAAGTCCGCCGTGCCCTGCCCGGCGACCCTGAGGATGAACACAGCCGCTATATCGAGGCTGAAGTAAACGGCGTAACCATTGGCTGTTTGTATTTACCGAATGGCAACCCGGCACCTGGTCCAAAATTCGATTACAAGCTGCGCTGGTTTGAGCGGCTAAAGCTGCATGCTGCTGAATTGTTGGCTTCTGAAATGCCTGTTGTGCTTACAGGCGATTATAATGTAATGCCCACCGAGATTGATGCTTACAAACCTGAGCGCTGGGTAGAAGATGCCTTGTTCAGGCCTGAAACACGCACAGCTTTTAAAACACTCGTTGACCAGGGCTGGACAGACGCTATCCGCAAGCTATACCCAAACGAGGTTATTTATACGTTCTTCGATTATTTCCGTAACGCTTATGAACGAAACGCCGGCCTGCGGATAGACCACTTTTTATTGAGCCCGCAATTGGATAAGCGATTGAAGGGCGGAGCTGTGGACCGTAATGTACGCGGCTGGGAAAAAAGCAGCGACCATTGCCCAGTTTGGATTGAACTGGCTGATGCGTAAACGCCTATGAGCAACAGCCCTCATTTTCATAAAACACGTATTGCCCCAACGCCAAGCGGATTTTTGCACGTGGGGAATGTTCTTTCATTCAGCATAACGGCTGCCCTGGCCCGCAAAACCGGCGCTAAAACTTTGCTGCGGATTGACGATATGGACCAAACGCGCGCCAACGCCCGGTACATACAGAATATTTTCGATACGCTTAATTTTTTGGAAATTCCATGGGATGAAGGTCCGGCAAATGCTGACGATTTTGAAAAAAGCTACTCACAGGTTCACCGGTTGAATTTATATAATGATGCGCTTAAAAAGCTTTATGATAACGGCCTGATTTATGGCTGTGAATGCTCGCGCAAACAGTTAGCTACCCAAAGCTGTACCTGCGCCGCCAAACAAATGCAGTTGGATGCACCCGATGTTAGCTGGCGGCTGAAAACGGATGACCAAATCACTTTGAATATAAAGGATTACAAAGGCGATTTAATTCGAACAACATTGCCGCCTGAAATGGGAAATTTTGTGGTGAAACGACGAGATGGCTTGCCTGCCTACCAGCTTACTTCAATAATAGACGACCTTTTTTATGGCGTCGACCTGGTTGTACGCGGGCAGGATTTATGGTCTTCAACGGTGGCGCAGCATTACCTGGCTTTGGCGCTTGGTGAGAAACAATTTGCTGATATTACCTTTTATCATCATCCCTTATTGATGGAATCCGACGGTAAAAAACTATCCAAATCGGCTGGTTCAACGTCGATAAGACACATGCGTGAGCAAGGTGCAACAGCAGCTGATGTTTTTGGGATGATTGGCGATATGCTGGGCATTGCCGGGCCTGTAACTAATTGGCATGAGCTTGCAGATAAAGCACAACGCGTTTGAGTAGACTGAGATTATTACAGGCTGCTATGTGTTCACGTTTTTTGAGATTATATATTTCTATGGCCCATTAGGGCCTACCGCTTTGTAGAAATGGAAAAAGAATGCGCTTTTGCCCCATCGGGGCTACCCTTTGCCCATATACCCGGCGCTCGTAAATAAGAATGTCTGGTGGATGGGTAGCCGCTACGCGGCACAAATCATATTGTTATCTTATCTACTACAAAGCGGTAGCACCTACGGCGCATTGCGTTTGTCTTTTAACTTTGTGGGTACATGTAGGTTATCACAACGGCAGCGACACAATAAAAGAAGTACCATATCCCGGCGAAGATTTAACAGCGATGGTACCGTTCATTTCCTCTATTGCGTGCTTTACAAAATATAATCCCAGGCCCATACTCTTTTTGTTGGTGCCCGATTTAAAATACTTTTTAAAGATATTATTTCGCTGGCCTGGTTGTATGCCGATGCCGTTGTCTTCAACTTCTATGAAGCAATTATCGCCCTCCTGGTAGGATTTAACCTTTACCCATTGCTCCGGCTTGCTGAAATCGGCATATTTTATCGCGTTTGATACCAGGTTATTGAATACAGTTTTTAAATCTGTGCCATTGCACCGCACCTCCCATACTTCCAGCTCGCTTAAAAACTTCACCTTTTCTCCGCCGGCGAAGAAGCTGTTTTGAGCGATCACATCGTGAACAATATCGTTAAGGTTGCAAAGCTGTGCATCGTAAACATTATTGGTGCGGATGTTATGCAGTACCTCTTTAATGTAACCGTCCTGCAGCTTAATGCTTTCGCGCATCATTTCGGTATACTCTGGCACCTTGCTAATATCTTTTTCCTTCTCTAAAACTGAGACCAACCCGGATAGAGAGGTAAGCGGGGATCGTAAGTCATGTGTAACGGCATACACAAACTTGTTGATGCGTTCATTCAGGTTAATCAACGCCTGGTTTTGGTCAACGATGACTTTTTTAGAGCTATGCAGCTTTTTCAGCATCAACCCGGCCAGTAGTACTATCGAGCTCAGGATGATGATGGAGATAATAATATCGGCAATAAACACGTAATGGTCTACACTGCGAGAGGTAACGCCCATCAGCGAGGCGAAGTTTTGCTGGTGGATAGTCAGGTTATCCGATATAGTGTTGATTTGCAGGATAAGGCTGTCGGTATCGAGCGATTTGCCAGCACCAATATCCCGATGCGCTTCGGTCCCTATGGCGTTCAACTGCACCACCAGCGCGTCGGACTGTTGCCAGCTTTGTATCGCTTTTTTAAAAAAATCAGTATGTTGAAAGTTATTAAAAAACCAGCCCAGTTCAGGCAGGTCGTCCGGGTGATTGCCGCCCATTAAAAAGCCAATGCGGGCTATTTTAGAATCTTTTCCGGCTGATAGTGCCTCCCTGGCAATGTTGTCGCCCTTAGGTATAGTGATGTCATTTTTAAATAAAAGAAAATCGGTTTCCTCTTGCGAATAAATATAGCTTAACAAGTGCCTGCTGGCATCCTTTTCACCTTTGGAATATTGCGATTCGAAATTAGCGTAAGCCCTGCTGGCAGAAAGTATTTTTACTGAATAATAATGCGTTACAGCAATTGCGGCGGTGGCAACCAATACAATTACGGACAAGGCTATTATAACTTTCTTCATCAGCTAAACCAGGCATGCGGCTTTTGGGTAGATACACACCGCACCGTGAGTTTTTACGTAAGTCGTTAGGAAAGGTTGTGGAGGCTGATATTTTTAACCAAAGACTTATCCGATTTTTGAGGGCACTATTCCATAGGCTTTTTTAAAGGCAAACGAGAAATGCGAAAAATCTTTAAAACCGACTTCCATATAAACGTCCGAGGTACGCCAGCCTTTTTCTTTAATCAAATAATAAGCATCGTTCAATCTTTTTTGTTGTAACCAGCGATTGGGTGAGATATGAAATATCTTTTCAAAATCGCGCTTAAAAGTAGCCAGGCTACGACCTGTTAGATAAGCAAAGCGGCTGATATCCACATTGAACTTGTAATGCTCATTCATATAACGTTCCAGGTCTATTTTGCCCGGCTCGCTAAAATCGAATAATACGTCTTTTAATTCCGGGTTTGTTTGCAGCAGTATCATTATGGCTTCCTTAACTTTTAGGGTAGTAAGCATTTTGCTCACATTGCCTGCATCGTCAATAAAAGGCGATAACGAATTCAAGTAATTAGTGAGCAAATTGGCTGGCTTTAGCAACACAGCGGATTCGCCCTTGTATGGTTTACTGCTTTGCAAATTAAACTCTTCCGCAACGCTGCGCAATGTATCCTTATCCATAATAACGGAGATGGTTTTAAATTCCCCTCCCTTTGGCGGGCGCTTGGCGAATTTGGCGAGCTGGTTTTTTCGCAGAAACCGGAAGTCGCCCTCGTCAAACACGTAGTTTTTACCGTTTACATAAAGCTCGGACGTGCCCGAAAAAACGTAGCCCAGCACATGGTCGGGGATAAATTGTTCCCCCTCCTTACTTACATTGGAGTAGCAGCTGTAGACTATGCGGGGGGCGGAGACTTTTTTTAATTCAGGCATATTTTCAAATTTACGAATTGATGTGCGGATGAGAAAAATTTGAAGATGTGTAGATTTGAAGATTATAAATTAGAAAACTTTCCGTGAATCTTCAAATTAACACACCTTCAAATCAACACATCATTTTCCATACATTTTCTTTCCCATCTCTGTATCTAGAAAACTAACGGATTCATCATGGTCGGTAGATAAACTTACCGGCAGCCATTGTTCCATTTCGGCCCGGCGGTTGTCGTCGGCTTGTTTAAGCAAGGCGATGGCTTCGCTGCCTAATACCAGGTGCATTGGCGGCTCGGGATGGTACGCCAGATCAATCATGGCTTCGGCTGCTTTGTCCGGGTCGCCAACGGGCACAAACTTGCCAGAGGAAAAATAATCCGTCCGGAGGTTTACGGTATCATAACCATCAATTTTAGGCGCATAGGTCATGGAATCGCCGGCCCAGTCGGTACGGAAACCGCCGGGTTCAACGCTGGTAACAAATATGCCTAACGATGCTACCTCTTTTGCCAGCGCTTCGGTAAATCCGCCCAAACCAAACTTGGCGGCCTGGTAGATAGATAATCCCGGGTTTCCTACACGGCCACCCACCGAACTTATCTGCAATATACGCCCGGAGCCTTGCTTACGCATGTGCGGCAATACTGCACGGGTAATAGCAATCGGCGCATATAAATTTGTTTCAAGCTGGCTGCGCACCTGCTCTTCGGTAAATGCTTCCGCCGCGCCGATGATACCGAACCCTGCATTGTTCACCAGCACGTCAATTCTGCCGAAATGGCTAATTGCGCTTTTAACTGCGGTATCAATTTCGTCGCTATTGTTAACATCCAGTTTTATAGGATAAACCTGGCCCGGATAATTATTTACCAGGTCGTTTAAGCTATCGGTATTGCGGGCGGTTGCTGCAACTTTATCGCCGCTTTTTAGAACGGCTTCGGTAAGGCTGCGCCCTAATCCGCGGGAACTGCCTGTTATAAACCAAATTTTTGTCATGTTATTTTAGATTTTGTTTAGACAAATGTACCCCGTCATTGTGCTTGATGTTTTGTTAAAAAGCTCAAACCTCTTTGTTGAAAGGCTCAAATGCTCACAAATAGAAATTTTTATAAAAAATGTTTGCGTAAGTGATTGCTTACATATATATTTGTAAGCAATCACTTACATATTATTATCAAGCGATGAGAAGAGACGTTTTCCAGGCCATAGCCGACCCAACAAGAAGAGATATTATTAACCTGATAGCGGTTAATCCCTTAAATCTAAATTCAATAGCCGATAACTTCGACGTTAGTCGTCCTGCCATTTCACAGCATATTAAAATTTTGATAGAGTGCGGTCTCATTAACATCAAAAAGAAAGGGCGCGAACGCTATTGCGAGGTGCAGGCCGAACCGCTTAACCAGGTGACTAACTGGATAGAGCAGTTTCATAAGCTATGGAGCGAACGCTTTGACCGGCTGGACGATATCCTGAAAAAAATGGAACAAAAACCGACGAATAAATAAATACAAACCCAATTGTTAAATACTTAAAAACTATAATTATGACTAAAGAACTCTGGATTAACTTACCTGTGAAGAACCTTAAAAAATCAATGGATTTCTTCACCAAAATCGGCTTCAAATTTAAAACTGACAGCCCCGGTTTTACCGAAACGATGGCGCCGATGATAGTCGGCACAAAAAATATCGTGGTAATGCTTTTTGAAGAAACCTTTTTTGCAGCAACCAATTGCATGCCGCTATCAGACACAGGCAAAGGCAGTGAAGTGCTATTCTCCTTTGATGCCGAGACCCGTGAAGAAGTTGATGAGCTGGCAAAAAATGTAGTAGCGGCCGGCGGCAAAATGTTCTCGGGACCATCAGAAGTGCAGGGCTGGATGTACGGCTGCGGTTTTGTGGACCTTGACGGCCACCGCTGGAACATGCTTTATATGGACATGAGTAAAATGAATGGTTAAACTTTTAAATATTGAAACAATGGCAAGCAACAATAAAACCACGATTACTGCCGAACCAGGCAAACAGGAACTTTTTATAACCCGCGAATTTGACGCATCGCGCGAAAATGTGTTCAAGGCATTTACCACTCCCGAAATAATTGTGGAATGGCTCGGTCCGCGCGAATTGACAATGCGCATCGATAAATTCGAGCCGAGAAGCGGCGGCGGGTACCGCTATGTGCATACTGACCCTGCGGGGAACGAGTATGGTTTTCATGGTGTACTTCATGAAGTATTGGCGCCACAGCGCATTATTCAGACGTTTGAGTTTGAAGGCCTGCCGGAAGCAGGACACGTTGCTATGGAAACTGCACGTTTTGAAGAGTTGCCCAACAACCGCACGCGGGTAACCATACAATCGGTATTTCAATCCGTTGCCGATAGGGATGGCATGGTACAATCAGGCATGGAGCGGGGTGTGGTTGATTCACATCAGCGGTTGGACGATTTTCTTGCACAACAACAAAACTAACTCCCTTGTCATCCTGAGCTCGCGCTCGGGATGACAAAATGTTTTGACCTAGTGTCTCGCCCTTTTCTTCAGCACCCCACCCGCAGCCTCTTTAATGGTACTGGTGAAAATAAAAGCCTTAGGGTCAATCTCATGAACCAGGTTACGCAGGCGGCGCACCTCAAGGCGGGTAACTACTGTAAAAATAATATCAGTCGGCGAGCTTACCTCAAAGCTATCTTTCAAAAAGCCGCGCTCGCCTTTGTAGATGGTTATACCACGGCCAAGTGTCATCACCAACTCTTTTTTGATAATCTCGCTTTGGCCGGAAATGATGGTTACACCGGTATATTCCTCCAGCCCTTCGATAACAAAGCTGATAGTTCGCGAAGCCGTATAGTAAGTAAGTATTGAGTATAACGATGTTGGCAGACCAAGTTTTATTGCCGCCACCAGGAAGATAACAATATTCATTCCCAAAATAATCTCGCTGATGGTAAAGGCGATTCGCTTGCCGGTATAAAGTGCCAGTACTTCGATACCGTCTAGCGCGCAGCCGCCGCGTATGGCCAGCCCTACCCCTATACCCATAAACGCACCGCCAAAGATTGATGTAAGCAGCTTATCAGAAGTAACCAGCGGGTAGTGTATAAACGACAGGCAAAGACCAAGCCCTATAATGGCGATAACGGTTTTAATGGCGTAGGTTTTATTTATCTGGAACGCCCCCATAATGATAAAGGGGATATTTGCAATAACAATTACATAGGCGATGTCCCAATGGTAAAGCTCGTGCAGCAGCAGCGAAATACCAGTTACCCCACCGTCGAAAAAGCTATTGGGCACCAGGAAACTTTTTAATGCAAAGCCGCAAAATAAAATGCCGATAACCACGTAGAGCGCGTCCTGCAGCCAATGAGGTAATTGTAAGTTTTTCATCAATAGTTTACCTGTGCTTTAATGCGCTCTAAGTTAGCATCCTTTTTAGCTTGCCGCAAATTAATGGCAGATTTGGTGAAATAATGGTGCTTTTCCATAAAATCCAGCTGCTTGCATCGCCATTCGTGCGGATCGTTCTTCAATCCAAAAAACGAATTCTCCAAAAAAAGCTTATCCCCGATAGTGAAAAAGTCGTCGCGGCCAAGGTCGTCCAGGTCGGCATCGGCCAAAATTTGCTCTAAATGATTTTGGGGCAATTGCGGCAGGCGGGTGGCCATTATCATACCGCATATCTTTTCAATTTCATCAGAACTGTAACTAAAGCCCGGCAAGGCTTGGTGTGCAATACGGCACGATTCTTCCTCGTGGCCGGCCATCTTTACTAAAAAACCGCTGTCGTGATAATAAGCGGCGGTAAGGAGCAAATCCATATCGGCGGGCGATATGTCTTCTGCTTCGCCAAGGCGCCGCGCTGATGCAACCACATCGAGCGTATGCGTGGTATTATGGTAGACAAGATTACCGGGTAATTCGTTGTTTAATTTTGTGATAATAAATTCGGCGGCATCATCCAGTCGCATATAAAAAGTATCTTTTTTGCGGCTAATATATTAAAATGTTTTACCGGCAATGCTTTCCTATATTTGTTTATTAGCCGATTATTTAGTTATTTGATTTAAAATATACGCCCATGGTATATTTATACACTGCCAAAATTCAATTTGATGAAGAAGTTCTGCTTCGTTGTATTTTTCTGTTTTACTATCGTATTTGCTAAAGCGCAAAATACAGATACGCATGAGGTAAATGTCGACAGCCTGGTACGGATAGCCCTGGCCGATACCAGCAAAATGAACCCGTCGGTAAATAAAGACAGTCTTTTCACGCTGTTGGTTTCCACTAAATCCATTCCTCAAAGAATTAAGTTTATTTACCGGATAATTAACAGTGGCCTGGAGGTATCTATGCAGGGGTTAAGCTATCATTACAAAATACTTAACTGGGCAAAGGCACATAATGACCGCATTACCGAAGCGGTTATTACGTCAGAAATAGGTTACAATATTTATGAAAACGGCGATAATGATACAGGGGTAAAAATGTGCTTTTCGGCGCTAAAAATTGCCGAACATACAGGCAACAAACAGGCAATCGGCACCGTGTACAACAATTTGAGCGCTTGTTACGACGATAATAACCCTGCCTTGGGCAAAGTATATGGCGAAAAAGCGCTTAAGTTTGCAAAGGCTGCCAAAGATACCTTAACCATTGCATGGGCTTTGGGCAACCTGACCTCGTGCTGCTACCGGCTTCGTGAAACTGAAGCGGCTAAAAATTATGGCGCACTATATTTAAAATGGAGCGTTAACAATTATAAAGACCAGGCCGCTTTCGCTGTGGTAAACTGGAGCAGGTTTACGCCCGAAAGCGAAAAACTTAAATACTACCGTTATGCAGCCGTTATAGCTAAGAACAGGCGCGACGATGCGAACGAGGCAGAGGCTTTGATAGACATCAGCAGTTATTATTTAAGAAACGACAGGCGCGACTCGGCTTTGTATTATGCTCGCAAAGTTTATCAATTGACGAAAGGCTCGTCGCTACGGCAAAAGCTCTATCCTGCACTTTTACTATCGAAATCGTTTAACGGCAAGGCAGACAGTACGCTCAAATACACGCTTGAATACTATGCCATTCGCGACAGCCTGCAAAACTTTAACAAGGCGCAGCGTGCCCAGGCGCTGGGGTTTACCGATGAGCAAAACCGGCGGGAAATACAAGCGAAGCAGGATGCTTATTTCGCCAATTTAAGGCTTTATGCCCTTGGCGTTATTGCAGCCTTTTTAATTTTACTGGCGATTGTTTTATGGCGCGGCAGCAGGAGACGAAAAATTGCCAATGAATTGCTGCTGGAACAAAAGTTCCAACTGGAGCAAACATTAGATGAACTGGAAGCCACCCAAAACCAGCTTATCCAGTCCGAAAAAATGGCATCACTGGGCGAGCTTACGGCAGGCATCGCCCATGAGATACAAAACCCGTTGAATTTTGTAAACAACTTTAGCGAGGTGAGTATTGAACTGTTGGACGAAATGGAGCTGGAGTTAACCAAAGGCGATAAAGACGAAGCAATTTCCATAGCCTCGGACATCAGGCAAAACCTGGATAAAATACGCCACCACGGCCAGCGTGCCGACAGTATTGTGAAAGGCATGCTGCAGCATAGCAAAGCGGGTACCGGCATAAAAGAACCTACAAACATCAATACGCTGGCGACCGAATTTATCCGCCTGGCGTATCACGGGCTGAGAGCTAAAGACAAAACCTTCAACTCCGAAACAGCGATGCACCTTGACGAAGACCTGCCGCTTATAAAAGTAGTTCCGCAGGATATAGGCCGGGTATTGCTTAACCTGTTTAACAATGCATTTTATGCAGTGCGCGAAAAACAAAAAACCGCCGGCGACGACTACACTCCCACGGTTGAAGTATCTACCAGCATATTTACGCCGCCATCAGGCAGCCAGGGTATTTACCTGCGGATTAAGGACAATGGCACAGGTATTCCGGAGGGGATAAAAGACAAAATAATGCAGCCGTTTTTTACTACCAAGCCAACCGGCCAAGGCACCGGTTTGGGACTGAGCTTAAACTACGACCTGGTGGTTAAAGGCCATGGCGGCAAAATTAATGTAGACAGCGTTGAGGGTGAGTACACCGAATTTGCAGTTTGGCTGCCATTAAATAATACAACCAAAGTGCAATAGCAAACATTAAAATTTTAATATTTACTTTTAGTACCTAATACTAATATAAAAACATGACTGTCTTTTACTTCCTTGCGTCATTTCTGTTAATCAGGCGGCTGGTAAAACGCTATAAATTGTCGATAATATATCCAAAATGGCGCGTTATGCTGAATACCGCGACATGGGTAATAATTGTGCTTTATTTTTCGGTAGGCGTTCCTTTAGAAGATTGGGCCGCCGATATGGCAGGCGCCGCAATATTGTTAGGACTGATTTTTTACGTCGACAAAGAGTCCGACTTCGTACTTCAAAAGCCTTATTTACAGGCAAACTACCCGCTGGTAGCCGTAGGCTTTATCAATGGCTTTGCCCACCTGGTAATAAATAAATTTTACGAAGCGCACGATTCATGGTTTGAACTGGCAACCGTTGCTGCTTTCGTCTGGATTTTTGGCAAATGGGCAAACTCAAACAAACAGGAAGAAGCCCTGCGCATAGCTGCCGAACGCAAGGCAGAGTTGGAAGCCCTGGTAAGCGCCCGCACCGCCGAGCTGGTTAAACAAAAGGAAAACCTGCAGGAAATAGTTGAAGAACTAAAAGCCACGCAGGACCAACTGATCCAATCCGAAAAAATGGCATCGCTGGGCGAACTGACCGCCGGTATAGCACACGAAATACAAAACCCGTTGAACTTCGTGAACAACTTCAGCGAGGTGAGTATGGAGCTGATTGAGGAGATGACCGAAGAGCTGGAAAAAGGCGATAAGGACGAGGCCATTGCTATTGCTTCCGACATCAAACAAAACCTTGAAAAAATACGCCATCATGGTCAGCGGGCTGATGGTATTGTTAAAGGCATGCTGCAGCACAGCCGCGCCAGCAGCACGACCAAAGAATCCACTGACATTAATAAGCTGGCTGATGAATATATGCGCCTATCCTACCATGGATTGCGCGCCAAAGACAAATCGTTTAATGCTCATTTGGAAATGCACCTGGCCGAGAGCCTGCCTGTAATAGAGGTAGTGCCGCAGGATATTGGGCGTGTACTGCTTAATATGTTCAATAACGCTTTTTATGCGGTTCAGCAAAAATCAAAAACACTTGGTGCAGAATTTAAGCCTACGGTTTCGGTTACCACCAAAACCCAGGGCGGTTTGATGATAATAACCGTACGGGATAATGGCACCGGCATACCCGATGCGATTAAAGAAAAAATAATGCAGCCGTTTTTTACGACGAAACCAACCGGCGAGGGTACAGGCCTGGGCTTATCGCTTAGCTATGACATTGTGGTAAAGGCACATGGTGGTAAAATAGATATTGACAGCAAGGAGGGAGAGTATACCGAGTTTACGATAAAGCTGCCGTTGAAGTAGTGCTGATTTGATATATTCCGTCAGAGTAATGAACAAGCATCTGCAAAAATTACAGGAACTTTTACAGCAGGCGAAAAACCTGTCGGCCGAAGAAAAGAAGGTGTTTGCCAAAGCTATAAAAGATGCAGACGACGAAATAACCGTTACTGAATTTAAGCTGGACAGAACGGAAAAGGCAAAACGGACAACGGCTATCCTGTTAGAAGAAACTATTGAAGAGCTTGAACAAAAACGCAAGTTGGTTGAATATAAGAACCGCGATTTGGAGGTTGAAGCGGCATTAGAACGGGTGCGGGCGGTTGCCATGGGCATGCGGAAGCCTGATGATATGCTCGACATTTGCCGCGTTATTTGCGGTCAGCTGGAAGCGCTTAACGTAAAAGGTATAAGGAATGTGCAAACGGCCGTTATTTATGAGCTAAAAGAGATTTATGTAAACTACGAATATTACAGGCTGCACGATAAAGCTTTAATCACCGAAGTTGATTATGATGACCATCCGATACAAGCGGCTTTTGTAAAACAAATGCTGGAAGGACCCGGCGCTTTTTTTACCCGGAATATTGAGGGCGCAGCCGTGAGAGAATTTCTTAAATACCAAAAAACCACCAACGTATTTATCGATAACCACCTCACCGATGCCGCATCGTTGAATTATTATTGGTATTCGATGGGACCGGTAGCGCTGGGCCTTTCTGCTTATGCGCCTTTAAGCCACGGCGAACTGGAAATTTTTGAGCGTTTCCGCAATGTATTCGAACAAACCTATATCCGCTTCCTCGACTTGCAAAAAGCCGAAGCTCAGGCCATACAGGCCGGGCAGGATTTGATTGAAATTAAGGCAGCCAGGAAACGGACTGAAGATACGCTGAACGAATTGAGGGCCACGCAAAAGCAGTTGATTCAATCCGAAAAAATGGCATCATTGGGCGAATTAACAGCAGGTATAGCTCATGAGATACAAAACCCGTTAAACTTTGTAAATAATTTTTCGGAAGTGAGCATTGAGTTGCTGGCCGAATTACAGGAGGAAGCAAAAGCAGGGCATGCCGGAGATGTGATAGATATTGCTGCCGACCTTACCCAAAACCTGGAAAAAATAAACCATCATGGAAGACGGGCAGACGCCATAGTAAAAGGCATGTTAGAGCATAGCAGGGCGAGTACAGGGCAGAAACAACCTACCGACCTGAACAAACTGGCGGATGAATACCTGCGCCTGGCCTATCACGGCCTCAGGGCTAAAGATAAAAGCTTCAATGCCGAATTGATAACGCATTATGACGGTACCCTGCCAAAGATTAAGATGGTACCCCAGGATATGGGCCGTGTTATTCTGAACATACTCAACAACGCTTTCTACGCCACCCAGCAAAAAGCAAAAAACGCCGGCACAGCTTACAAACCAGAAGTAACAGTAGCCACAATCGCGCAGGACGGACAGGCTGTAATTAAAGTTAAGGACAATGGTAGCGGCATACCTGCGGATATTAAAGACAAAATCATGCAGCCGTTCTTCACTACCAAACCAACCGGCGAAGGGACGGGATTGGGGCTGTCACTATCATACGATATCGTAGTAAAAGGCCACAGCGGGAAAATAGATGTATTGTCAAAAGATGGGGAATACACGGAATTTATAGTTACATTGCCTGTATAGTATTAAACTAATCGCTAAATTTATCCGGTAAAATGAGAATACTTGTAGTCGACGACGAAGAAGACGTTCAACCACTGTTTTTGCAGCGCTTCAGGAAAGAAATCAAGAATAATGAAATTGAGTTCTCCTTTGCCACATCGGGCGAGGACGCGCTGAACTATCTGCACAGCAAGCAGTCGGAAGTGGTATTGATATTGTCGGACATTAACATGCCGGGCATGAGCGGCCTGGAGTTACTTACACATATCCGCAATGATTTTGAGAACCCTCCGCCTCCTCCAACGGTGATGATGATAACTGCTTATGGCGATGAAGAAAATCACCGGCAGGCAATGGAACGCGGCGCCAACGACTTTTTAACGAAACCCCTGGATTTTAATCTATTAAAAGAAAAACTAAAACACTTTAACCAATAATGGCTAAGATACTTGTTGTTGATGATGAAGCGGATCTGGAATTATTAGTAAAGCAAAAATTTCGCCGTAAAATACGCGAAAATGTTTATGAGTTTGTATTCGCCCAAAACGGAGAGGAAGCCCTTGAGCGGGTAAAAGAACACCCCGACCTGGATGTAATTTTGAGCGACATCAATATGCCTGTGATGGACGGGCTCACCCTGCTAAGCCGACTGCCCGAGGCCAACCCGATAGTAAAAGCAGTAGTAGTATCGGCCTACGGCGATATGCAAAACATACGTACCGCCATGAACCGTGGCGCTTTCGACTTTGTGTGCAAACCTGTAGATTTTGAAGACCTGGACCTTACGATGGAGAAAACCATAGTACATGTGCGCCAGCTGCAGGAAACCATGAAGGCCATTAAAGAAAACAACATCCTGAAGATGTATGTGGACGAGAATGTGCTGAATTTTATGAACCATAAGGAGTTTGAAGGCAGCTTGATGAAGAATGAGCTGGTGGATGCTACCGTAATGTTTATTGACGTGTGCGGCTTTACCGCCATTACCGAGCAGGTTCCCGCCAATACGGTTGTTACCTTGCTGAATGGCTTATTTGATAATATCGTAAAAGAAATTATTGCCCAGGGCGGCCACGTGGATAAGTTTATGGGCGACGCCGTTATGTCAGTTTTCAGGGGCGAATATCATTTGGATAAGGCAATAGATGTGGCGCTTGTTGTACGCGAGCATATAAAGAATATGGAAGCGATACAACTTGGCGATATATCCTACAAACCTGAAGTTTCTATCGGTATCAACTCTGGCGAGATGGTGTCGGGCAACATTGGATCAGTATCATTAAAGCGTTTGGATTATACTGTTATCGGCGATACGGTTAACCTGTCGCAGCGCCTGCAGTCGGCAGCCAAAGCCGGACAAATTGTGATTACCGAAGAAGTATATCACAAAGCAAAAGAGTCATTCAAATGCGAAAAAATAGGCGCGGTAACGCTGAAAAATAAGGCGAAACCGGTTACTATTTACGAGGTGATGGAATAGATGATGGGTGGATTTCTGATGTGCGAATGTGCGGATGAGAAAATTTGATGATTTGGAAATGTGCTGATTTGAAAATTATAGCCTGCTGCTTTGTGCTAAAATTCAATTCTGTTAATTCGTTAATTCTATAAATTCTGGTTCAGACATAAAGGCCCCGGATTTACGCCCGGAGCCCGCTTTGATGCAATTTCCCCTAATTGAAACTACACCCGTTGGTTGATTAAAAAGTACGTTTGCCGGTAACCGTAACGGTTGACCCGTTGTTATCTGTAAAGGTTGCAGACAATGCATCGCCCGAAAGCTTTGCCAATACCTTGCCGCTTTCACTGTCTACCAATTCACTATTTGCATTGATGGCCCCATGAAACGAGTGGCTCTCGCTTTCGCCGGTTTTGCGTGATGCACCTCCGAACAATTTTAATGACCTTGACAGTAACAGGTTGAAAGTGCCCGTCTCAGGTTTAGTGGTGCTGTACGTCCCTTCAAAGCATTCTATCAATGCATTCGAGGTTTCCTTGGCGATGGTGAACGTGGCGCTGGCATGGCCCGGAATATTAAAGGACGTAACCGTGGGTGAGCCTCCATTGGCATCAACCGAGAAGGTAATGCTTACCGGGTTTCCGCCTAATGTGCCCGTGAATGGCGCAACATAGGCCGCACCATCTGTTACTGTTACCGATGCTGTGAGATTAGCCGTAACGCCATCGACGGTTAATACTGCCGTGATGGTGCTCCCGTTATTGGCAACATTGAACATTACCGTTCCGCTGGAGCCGATGATGATGCCTTTGTAAACTCCCTTGTTTTTGGAGTCGTTAGCTGCGACTGCGTCAGGCGTTGTTTTGCAGCCGGTGCACGTGTATGACTGCTTTTTATTGTTATCCTTACTTTTTGAACAGCTAAAGTTTGCCGTGACAATCAATGCCAAAACAACTATATAATAATGTACGTTTTTCATTTTTATAGATCTTTTGAAGATTGAGATTTAATTTACTTTCTGCCGCCGCCAAGGAAGAAGCCTATTTTAAAAGCCAGGTAACCTGCCTTATCAGGCAGTATGTCATAATCTGCAGATAGTCTGAAATGACCTGCTTCTATACCCACTTCAGGAAAAAAGCCAAATTTTGTAGCGCTCGGAACAGCATAGCTGCTATTGTTTATGTTGATCGATGATTGTGTAAAGAATCCCGCTCCCACACCAACAAATGGCCTGATGCCACTATCCATCAAATAATACTCGCCCGTAGCACAGTACGAAGCCAATACAGCAACCTTGGTATCGTCGCTGCTGCTGCCGGTTTGAAATGCAAGCGCAGCGCCCTCCAGGCGAAGACCTACAGCCAAATCATCAGACACCCGGTAATGCGGTTGGATAGTAAACGTTACACCAGCCTTGGTGCTGCTGCCGCTTGCCGATGGTATGGCATAACCGAAACCGACATCGACCTTGAATGCATGATAAGCAGATGACTGGCTTTTAGCGGTAAATGCTCCCGTTGCCATAACTAATAGAAGTAAAAATTTTTTCATGATAACGTTGTTTTGGTGAGTGATTGAATTATCAGCAGTAAAACTACCCTGCTAACGCTTTATAAAAAATGTGAGATTAGTGGTAATTGGGGAGGAGCTTATGGTTGATGGTTCATAGTTCACAGACGAAAAACTTTCCAACTGGGCTTTGGGAAGTTGGCCTATTTGGTACCGCAGGAAAAGCCTAATCTTTAAACTCCGGTCTCTAATCACTATCTGTACCCCGTCTTCCGCAACGCTTCCTTCTTATTCCGTACGTGCAGCTTTTCGTAGGTATTGCGGATGTGGGTGCGTACGGTGTCTATCGAGATAAAAAGCTTGTCTGCAATTTCCTGGTAGCTGAAGCCTTTGCTCAGCCACAGCAATACTTCGTTCTCACGGTCGCTGAGGGTTTCTTTGGGGTCGACATATGGTACTTGCTGCTGAAAGGCCATTACTACCTTGCGGGCAATCTGGCTGCTCATCGGGCTACCGCCTTTGCGGAGGTCGATTAATGATTCGATGAGCTTATTGGCCGATGTGTTCTTTAACACATATCCTGTTGCTCCGGCTTGCAGGGCTTTAAATACACGGTCGGCATCGTCATATACGCTTAACACCATTAGCTGTATATCCGGCCGGTGGGGTTTTAGCCAGCTTATCAGGTCGATTCCGGATTTGGCCGGCAGTTGAATGTCTGTTAATACCAGTTCTATATCATCGCCAAGGCCGCATTCAAAATAGTTGATAGCTTCCTCTGCACTTACAAAAGACGCGCGCAAATTAAACTCGCCCGAACCCGCCAGCAATGCCGACAGGTAATTGCGGATTTTTTCGTCGTCTTCTATAATTACTATGGGTGTCATAACTTGTTAAGGTAGCTTTTTATCGCCATTATTTAAATGTGATAAAAGTAGTATCAGCTTAAGCCCCGTTAAATGTGTAAATTACCGTGAGCCCGGTTTTTTCGCTCAATAATTGCAAATCGCCGCCGATATCCAGCATGCGTTTGCGCATATTTTTTAAACCGTTGCGTGATTCCTTTGCCGCTTTTTCGGGCAGGCCAACTCCGTTGTCCTTCACAGTAAACCGGATGACTCTTTCAGTTATCACACAGCTTAATTCAACCTGGGTAGCCTTGGCGTGTTTCATCACATTATTCAGCGCTTCCTTCGTTACCAGGTACAGGTTACGCCGTTGTTCATTCGTCAAGTTGATATGAGTGACCGGGTCTGGAAAGTCTATTCGCAGGCGTAACGCAAACGGTTCAAACAATTGCTGCATCTGCTCACGGGAATAGGCCAGCAGACTTTCGAGCGTATCATTTTGCGGGTTAAGCGCCCAGATAATTTCGTTAATACTTTCCAACAACCTGCGTGCCGCCGCCGAGATGCTATTTACGTCGGCTTTTATGGATAGCTCGGCGGCTTCGTGCGTTTGTATCAATTCACTTAAAAGTGCAATATGGGTAAGCCCGCTGCCAATCTCATCATGCATATCCCGGCTGATACGGTTGCGCTCTGCATCGATTGCCTGTATTTTTTCAAGTTCGGCCAGACGCCGCTTGATTTTTACCTGCGACAGCATATAAGTAACGTAAACAATACCGCCAAACGCTATTAATCCCGCTAAAATGTAAAACCAGGCGCGTTGCCAGTACGGCGCTGTAATATGGATGTACACCTTTTCCTCATCACTCCAGATACCATAAGTATTGGCCGATTTTAATTTGAAAATATAGTTGCCAGGCAGCAAATGCGAATACCGTACCGACCGACCATAGGTAACAACGGGCTTACTGTCCCAGTTCTGCAAAATGTATTGAATTTTGTTAGCCTCGGGCCGGGTATAATCCAGCGCTGCAAATTGTATGTTAAAATCATTTTGATTGTACGGCACCGTAATTTTCTGGTTTTTAAAATGTGGGGTAGTTTTCAGAAAGGGTGCACCATTAATTTCAATCCTGGTGATTGACGCGCCGGGTTTAAACCTGTTTTTTTCGCGGGTTACCGGCTTAAACCAATTAAAGCCTTTTATCCCCCCAAAATAAAAATTGCCGGTTTTGCTTTTATAAAATGCCTGTGTATTGAACTCATTGCTTTGCAGACCATCTAAAAAGGAGTAGTTTTCAAAAGTATCTTCGGCCCTGTTAAAAAAGCTCAGTCCTTTGTTAGTGCTGATCCAAAGGTTATGCTGTTCGTCTTCCAGCGAGCCATAAACATAAGTGTTAGGCAGCCTGCTTTCTCCGCCCCAAACCTGGTATTTATGGGTTACTGTATTGAAGTGCACCAAGCCCATCCCACTGCCTATCCAAAGCCAGCCCGCATCTTTTTCGTCAAGCCGCACGCTGCGTAAATCTGTGCCGGGAATATAGGTGCCTATCGGTTTATACATTATACCATCGAGTTTAGCATGGTAAAGGGCTACGCCCGATGTTGCAGTGTAAATAGAGCCATCAGGCATCTCGGCCACGTCCATCATATTACCCTGCATATACGGATATTTATCCAGGAACCGTGCGGTATAATTACCATGTTCATCCTTGTACACACGCACCAAACCCAAAAGTGTGGCTATCAAAATATCCCCGTTATGCAGCTGCAGTAGTTTAAAAACAAAAACATTAAGCTTTGGATATATTTTAGGCTGATGAATTATCGGGATGGTTTTAAATTTGCCTGTCTTTACATCAAAAAGGCTGATACCGCCGCTGCTGCCCACCCACATATTGCCGTCTTTATCTTTCAAAAATGCGCTTACTATATTCCCCGGCACAGTGGTGTCGTCGCCGTCTTTATGCTGAAAGTTTTTAAGGGCGCCTGTTAGCGGGTTATAAATGTTCATCCCGCTATTATGCGTTCCGAACCAAATATTGCCGCTATCATCCTCATAAAAGCATTTGGTGAAGTAATCTTTTAGAACCGGATAGTCGCCTTCCGATAATGGGAACAGGTTGAACTTAGGCTCTTTTAAATCCAATTTAGACACACCACCGCCGTCGATTCCAATCCATAAGTTATTTCCCCTGTCGATATACAGACAGGTAGTAATATCAAACGGCAGCGACTTTAGCTTCGAGTTGTCGTGATGATAGTTCTCGAAAAGGCCTGTTTTTTCATTATAGTAAAAAAGGCCGCTGCCACGGGACGTAAACCACTCTCTGCCATAGCTGTCGCGGATGTTTTGTGCGGAGTAAAAGGAAACGGCTTTACCATTAAGCGTCTTTTTAATCACCGTGTCGCGGTTAGTTTTCAAATTATGGAAAACTATTTTATCCTCAAACGACATTATGCGGCGGTCCTTTTCAAAAAAAATACTCTGCGGCGGTGCGCTTTTAAGCCGGAAACCGTAGGTATTGGCTTTTTGATCGAAAAATATATATGGCCCATTTTTGCCTACTAACTGCAGCCAGACGTTACCCTCGTTATCGGCATTACTTTGCGCAAAAAGAAACCGCGAAAAGTCCATTTTGTAAGGGAAGGGATATAATGTAAGTTTATTGCTGCGGGTGTCGAACTTATACACGCCTTTGATGATATTAAGCAGCGTAAGCACGCCGTTATCGTCCATGTAAAGCGACAGGAAGCCGCTATTTTGGAACTCGGCCTTTTCGAACATCTTTAATTTATCGATGCGCTCCGTCAGTACGTCCCATTTAAAAATGCCGCTTTCATTACTGTACCAGATATTCCCATTTTTGTCTTCAAAAAAGCTGCCGCGGATAAAATTATTTACGATGTCGGTGTTGCTTTTTGCCTGGTATTTGAAGGTGCACAACGTATTACCATCATAACGGCACAGGCCATCGGGCGTGCCGAACCACATAAAGCCTTTTTTATCCTGGTAAATGCCGTAAACGGAGCTATGAGGCAGCCCGTCGTTAATGCCCAGCGTTTCGAAGCGCGGGATAATACGCTGCGACCAGCCGGCCAGGCTGATTAGGACGCAAACAATTGTGAGTTTAAAACGCATTAATTATCAGGATTATCATGCGTTAGAAAATAGTTTAAATTAAAGCCTGTAGCTTTGGTGATTATGTTGGCGATTAGGGGCGCCAGCTAAAGGTAACAGAAAAGATACAAATTGCAAAGGGTGCAAATTGCCTGAACCTGATTGATTTGAAAATTTGAAGATGTGTCAATTTGAAGATTGAGCCAACATTATCTTCAAATCAGCGAATCTTCAAATTTTCAAATCGAGCTATTCCTTCATCCACTTACTCTTAAACCCTAACTTCTTCAACCCGTTTTGTATATCGGGGTTGCTCATAAATAGTTTCCAGATGAGGCCGCTGCGGTAATTCTCGATCATCACTACAATTGGACCCTGGTCTATGGCGAGGTGGGTTTTGGCGTACCAGTTGTGCGTTTCGCTAAAGCCGTCGGCAAAGCCATACGGCCCCCATATCTTATCACCTAAATCATAATAAAAATGCTTCAGCGCTTTCATGGAATATTCCGGCGTGTAAGGAAATGATGATAGCGCCGCGGTTGGTTGTATTACGCCGCGATCGTCCTGAGGGCAGTGGGCCACATAGCCCTTCCAACTATCGCCGGCAGTGAGGCCCCAGCAGTTTTCGCCGTAGCCTTTATAATGTTTAGGGTTTTCGATGCAGTAGGTGCGGTTGATAAGCGTATGGTTTTTAGTTTGCTCGGCGTAGTCGATGCCGTTGTCATCTTTCAGGCCTGTCGGGTCGATACCCATGTAAGTGTATTGTTCAAAAAACAAGGGGCCTCCCATATCAAAATCGCCCAGTGGCAGCTTGTAACCGAAGTATGATTTGCCATTTTTCCAGGAAGCGCTTTTTACCCAGCTGTTTTCGTACAATTCTTTCGATATCGGGTGCACTGGCGATGATGCCGAAATAATATAGGTTATCAGCGCTTCATCATACCCGAATACAGGAAAGTTCATGTCAAAATCATTACGGGGGCTCCAATGCCAGAACAAAGTTTTGTTGCCGCCGGCGCTATGCCAGTTCCAATCGGCGGCATCCCACATTTGCTGCACGCGTTTCTGGAAATATCTTTCGAGGAGCGTCTTGCCATTAAAATAAGCCTTAGCCGTAAGCAGGCCCATCATCAGGTACGATGTTTCCACAATATCGGCGCCATCATCCACCCTGCCGAAAGGGATTGTTTTGCCGGTAACCCCATCCATAAAGTGCGGGTAGATGCCGTGATAACAGTCGGCCTTAATTAAAAAGTCGACGATTTTTATCAGGCGTTTTAATGCCGTATCACGGCCAATCCATCCCCGGTTTACGGCAACCACGGTTGATAAAATACCCATGCCGGTACCGCCGATGGCGCATGCTTCCGGGCCGAAGGTGTGCTTGCTCAGGTTCGGTTCATCGTCGGCTTCGTTGATATAATCCCAGTAATATTCGGCTTTAACGGTGTTGTCGCGCTCGCGGGCCAGGCCGCTTACCGGGTGCGCATAATGCCAGAAATACCGGAACGTTTGGCGCTGCACGATATCCAGCAGAGCAGAGTCGCTGATGTTTTTAATGATACCAACCGGCTCGATGGAATTGCCGGGCACCGGTTTATGCGCAGTAGTCTTCTTTTGGGAGAATGCAAGTGGTACAAATAAGAAGCTGGCGAACAGGCATATAAATCCTCTTTTCATAACAGTAGTATTGGTTTATTTTTTGGCAGATGCCGCCGGGATAACGGAAGCTCAATTTAGCGTTTTTATGGAAAGAAGAAGAAGAAGAAGGCGAAATGAAAATCATACCCTTAACGAACCGCGAAAACCCCGCGCAGCATAATAAGATTCTGCGCCGTTGTGGTAGGTAAATACATGTTCATACCGCCTATCACAAAATATGGCGCCGCCATGCTTGCGGATAGCCGCCGGCGTCAATATCCAGCTGGATGTTTTGGTATCGAATTTCCCGAGTTGCTGGAGGGCCTTGTATTGTTCTTCAGTTAAAATGTCAATGCCCATATCTGCCGCCATATTCATAGCGCTATCCGCAGGTTTGAATTCCTTACGCGCCTCCAGTGCTTCATGGTCATAGCAAAGGCTCCGGCGGCCTTTAGGGCTTTCGGCAGAGCAATCGTAAAAGATATATTCGCCGGTTTTATCGTCATAACCCACAACATCCGGTTCACCGCCGGTTTGCTCCATTTCGTTAAGCGACCATAATTTATCGGCATTTGCCTGTAGCCTGGCTTGTACCGCAGACCATTCCAATCCCGTGTGGCGCGATATGTTCTTTGCGAAGCGGGTTTTCAGGGTACCGAGTAATTCTTCCTGCTGTTGTTGTGTAAGCGTTTTATTGTTCATAGCTGATATTTTAAAACTACTGTCATTGCAATGACGGGCTTATTTATCAATTGATGTGTCAATCATTCATCCCCTTCCCGGCCAATATCTGTGGTATATACTTCTCAATCCTCTCCTCCCTGGTTTTGACTTGCTTGGCTGATGAAAAGTAGAGCAGGTAGTTACGCTGGCGGCCGGGCGTGAGGGCCTCAAAGGCTTCTTTGAGGGCAGGGATGTGGTCGAGCTTGTATTTAAATTCATCGGCCATCTTAAATTCGTTCGTTTTCTTCAACTCAACTTTTAAGCCTGCCTTTTCTATTTCAATAGCCTCATGAATATACGCTTTAATGATGGACGCCATTTCACCGATTTGTTCATCCTCTGTAAACCGCATTTGCCGTGGCGATTGCACGTTCTCGCTTTGTCGTATCAGCAAGCCATCTGCATCGCTCACCAGTGCGCCTTTAAAAAACAGCATGGCATAGTATTCCTTAAACACATGAATCAGCACGACATTGTTTTCCCCCAGGCAGTAACAAGGGCAACCCCATTTTAATTCTTCCTCCAATCCGCAATCAAGTGCTATTTTGCGCAGGCTATCAAGGCCATCCTGCCATTTTTTGGCTTTGTTAAAGAAGAAATCAACTTTGGGATTCATGTCGCTGTTCATGATGGATACTAATTTAAAGTTATGAATGCTTATTAACTAACCAAACCAATTTTTCTGTCGGCCGGGCGGAAATACCATGATATTATCGTCAATACTAACAATAGCACTGCCGGAAGTGTTTCGCCCGCCGGACTGCCCGCTATAATATGCGAGATCACCGCGCCCGACATCACAAAGAAAAACCCGGCATAAGCCCATTCTTTCAGCAACGGGAATTTGGGTATAAGTACAGCTATCACGCCCAATATCTTCCATACACCTATAATGGTTAATACATACATAGGATAGCCCAGGCGTGCAACGCTGTCAGCACCACCTGCGCCTGTTTTTGCTTTCATCAACTGCACCACCCCGGTTGAAACCATCCCCAGCGCAAGCCAAATGGTGAATATCCAATAGATGATTTTATTTCTTTTTGTCATGATTGCATGGTGTTAATATTGCTTCATAATATTGAACATCCAGTTGATACCGAAGCGGTCTTTACAGGTGCCCCAGTAACCCCAAAATTCCTCATGAGGCGCAATTGCGTCTGTTCCGCCTTCGGAAAGTTCTTTGAACAACCTGTCGGCTTCTTCTTTGGTGTCGGGGCCCAGGCTGATCGTGAAGTTATTTCCCTGCAACAGCTTTTGTCCCCGGCTTTCCAGCATATCGGTAGCCATTAGCTGTATGCCGCCGGGCAGGGGCAATGCAACGTGTGCTACCTGGTTTTCTTCTTCTGCCGATAACGGCGCTCCGCCCTGCGGCGCATCTTTAAACCGCATCAGCGGACCAGAAAATTCAGTTTGAAATGCTTTTTTGTAGAGGTTAAATGCCTCTTCTGCATTCCCCATAAAATTTAAATAGATTGCTACTTGTGCCATTTTATAATTGGTTTTATTGGTTAAATAATTTTATTTCAACTTACCCATCACATCTTCCAAACGACTATGCGCCATGTTGAGGCCTTGCTTAAACGGCAGCTGCATCAGCTGGTCGCGCTTGTCAACCGACTCGTATATGTTGTGTATGGTTAATTTGCTGGTATCTTCTGTGATTTTTTCGAAGTCATAAACTTCCATCTGAATGCCGAAGGGCGAATTTTCCATTTCAAACGTGCGGACGATTTTACGGTTCACATCAACTAAATGGATTGTACCGTTCATTTTTAGCAACACGTTACGTTTAGGGTCGCTTGTCTCAAAACTGTAGCTCCCGTGCGTTTTGCTTTCCAGCTTCAGCACTTTTGTGCCCATCCATTGCTCCAGGAACTCAGTCTCTGTATAAGCCTTAAAAACCAGTTCAACCGGCAAATCAAACTCGCGCGTTATTACCAGGTCCTGCCTGCCGTCTTCGGCGTTAATTTTTGTCTTTAGCTCCATTTTCTTTATTTTTTTGTTGATATGCTTTCATAACACTCTCAAGCTTGTTAAATCGCTCATCCCACATTTGGCGGAACGGTTCTATAAAGTCGGCTACTTGTTTCATTTTTTTTGCGTTGATGTGGTAATAAATCTCCCTGCCGCTCTGCTCCTGTTTCAGCAACTCGCATTCGGTAAGAATAGCCAGGTGTTTGGATACCGTTGGCCGGGCGGTGTCGAAATTTGCAGCTACAGCTCCCGCGGTTAAGGTTTGCGAGGCAAGCAGCAGCAGTATGGCCCTGCGGGTTGGGTCGGCAATGGCCTGGAATACGTCTCGTCGTAAATTCATAATGTAGCTATTTGACTACAAATATATATGTAGTTATTTAACTACGCAAATTTTTTTTGCAAAAAAAATTACAGACTCCGTTTTTATCAAACATGGAGTCTGTACTTCCCCGGAAAATGACGATTGATGGGTTATCTTCTGGAAGACGGGCGATTGGATATTTCTCTGTAATCGTTATGAATTTTCAGACTTCGCCTGCCGTAGCTTCCTAAACACAGCTACATGTAAAAACAAAATAGTAGCGGGCGCAAAAGCCGGGAACCATACGAACGGAAATACGGTCATTTCCCTTAGGTTTCCGTTGGCGCCGGTAATAACGGCTATCACCAGCAAATCAACAATGTCCAATATGCCGAAAATGTTCCAGGCATAAACTGCAATTATCCGTTGTGGATGCTCCTTTGCTACCATCCGCGCTACCGGCGCGGCCAAAATTGCGGTAATGATGTCGCCCAGGCCTGCTGAAAAGGCAAACTTCGCGGGGAGTAGTTGAAAGCCATAAATCAAAATAAAAAATGCGCCGAGCAACCGGAATATGTGTACAGCAATCAGTGACTCCAATGTAACAGCGCGGAGCAATGACTTAAATAATCCTGTATTCCCGATAAACCCAAATAAGATAATGAGCAATGGCAAGCCTGCCCAAACCATCACTTTGGGTGGCACTGAATCTACGTCGAACACGCCTTTTATAGAAAGCACCGAAACATACGCGAGATAGGCAATGTAAAAGATAAAAATGCCAATTTGAATGCGCTTTGATTTTTGCGGGACTATCCCGGCGTCGAGCGCAGCCTGTTTTACGGGCTCGGTGATAAAGAATATTGAGTAAAGAAAAGTTACAATAAATAGTACGATTGCCCAGAGTGGCATGCCTGATATATAATTTCCCATTTGATATGCGTTTTAATACCACACAAAAGAAAATCAAATCCCAGCGCTTACACTTCGCAAATGGCAAGAAATCAACGGTTGCTACTTCTTTACAAACTCCTTTCTTATCCGGCTTAACGAGGTGTCGGTAATGCCCAGGTAGGAGGCTATGTATTTTAACGGAACATTTTGAGAAATTTCCGGGCTGGAATTAACCAGGTCGCTGTAACGCTGCTCTGCGGTCTCCTGTAGTGCCGATAGCATCCGTTCCTTTAAGATGCTATATTGATTTACTATGTTCAAGCGGCCATATTCGCGAAATTCGGGAATAGCATGAAAGCTATCCTGCATATCCCTGTAAGTTATAAACCAGGTTTCGCAATCGGTAATTGTTTGGATGTATTCTTTTGCAGCACTTCTTTTAAAGAAGGAAAGCATATCGCTTGCGAAAGTGTTTTTTGTATAAAATGCGGTGGTTATTTCATTGCCTTCCAAATCATAGGTATAGGCCCGCATAATGCCACTATCGATAAAATGAGACTGACTGCAAATTGAGCCTGCTTTCAGGATATAACCGTTCTTTTTGATAGTCATCGGCCTGAATTTTTCGACAATGAGCCCGACCTTAGCCGGGCTCATGGGCAGTACTTGTTGTATAAACCGAATTAAGCTATCATTACTCATCGCCCTGTAAGCACTTTGATTATACAGGCTAAATTAATAAACCATCCGTAAAATCCGGCTAACTTCCGAAAGTGCTTTATTCTGTTAACAATGTAATACCGCTCAAATCCGCTTTCCCGTTTTTCAGGAATTCGTAAGTCATCCGGTCTGCCTGGCAATCAATAAATTGTATCCGTTTCAGGCTTTTATTTTTAAAGAAAGTATTGATAAGCTTTGCGTCCCTGAACGTCACCCTGGCAAATGAGCAGTTTTCAAAGCAGCAATTTTCCACTGTGCCCCCAAATATTACATCAGCCAGGTATGTTGCGATAAAAGAGGTGCGATTCCAGGTTGCATCCGTCAAAATGCATTTTTCTAAACCTCCGGATTTTGCAGTTGCGCCAGTAAAATCGGCGCCTGAAAAATCACAGCCGGTAATATAGCTTCCCGAGAATTCCGCGTCTTTCAGCGTACAGTTTTTAAAAAGATTCCCCGATAAATTGGATGCCTGAACATGGCTGCTGCTAAAGTTCGATTCTGAGAAATCGCAGCTCTCAACATTATTATTTTTTAAGAGAAGCCCCGACATATCCGAACCGATAAACCTGCAGCGCTGCATATTGGAAGAACTGAATTTTTCATGCAGGCTATTCAAACCGGAAAAATCTGCATCCACCCAGTTCCCACGCGACATATCCCAGTTAAGCTTACTGTCCTGCTTTACAGACGACAGCTCACCCGGTGGCTTAGCCAAAGAGCCGAAAGATACCGTTTCTGCCGCGGGCCTAAAATCTTCTGAAAAATAGTTAAGGTCAACGCCCAATACTTTTGCAAGGCGGTTAAATGTAATCAGATCCGGGATAGATTCTCCCCGCTCCCATTTCCCAACGGCCTGCGGGCTTATAAATAATTGCTCGGCAAGTTCTGCCTGTGAAATACCTATTTTTTTTCGTGCTTCGGCAATCTTGCTGCCTATTATCTTCATTTCCATAATGCTGTCTTTTTTATTTCTATTTTTCGACATTGCAAAATTATTGGAGTTGATTTCCGAAATCACTATAAATATGGCAACTGTTAGTTGTAATTACGCTACTTATGGTTGTATTTAGCAACCTGCAGTAGTATTTCGTAAGAAGGACGAATGGCTATCGGAAAAACGGAGAAAACACGGCGTATGCACGGCTATTTAAAACCCCTGATGCAGGCATCAATTACCGCTATCAAGCAACCTTCTGTGATAGTTTACCTGGCCGAGGTGATAATTTAAATGCGTGCTTAAATGGATTAATGTATAAAGCATTTGGGTTGGATTTTCCCAGATAACAATTGGAAAATCGGTACCCATTTGACTGTCATGTAAATTATTAAGGCCCGTTTCAACTACAATAATAACCTCCTCTATTCTTTGGATTAATTCAGCCTTCGGGATATCTTTTAGTGAAAACTCCAAATCGCGCTGCCTTATATAACCGGTTTTGGCCAGCCCCACGCCTATATAAGCATTTAAATTCCCCACCAAATGCAGGCACAGATTCCCTGCAGAATTGGCTATGCCTTTATCTGTCCGCCAGAGATTTTCTTCCTTTTGATAGGATTCAATTTCGGCTTTTAGCTTGAGGAGGTCGCGGTTGAAGAGGGATTTTAGGGTTGCTGTTATCATAGGTGGGATGTCTATGATAAAGGTATGGGTTTTGGTTTGGTGTGGCAAGAGGATTGACGGCCCAAGCGGCGTGCATGTTTTGCAAACAGGCTGTTTTGTGGTTGATGGTATACCTTCGCCGGTTCAAGCGGGACGCTGAACCCGATCATCTGTCAGCGTCCCGCTGACGACCTCAAAGTATCCTTAGCATGTTTCCTGGAAGAGGGACATTTAAACTACCCAATAAATATGCAGCTATTTCGCAATATTGCTGCTAATGTTAGTAAGCAGAGTGCTTGCCTTTCCGGGTTCAATTGAAATGCTTGAACCGACGGCGGTGTACTAATATAGCCATACTTGTTTAACCGGGTACGAGAAGTCGTTAAGCTTTGGTGGCACCGGCAATAGCCTGATAATACATCTCCGCCCGTACATTTCGGTTGTACGGGCGGGATATGGGCAATGTGTTAGCTTACCCGGGCAATATCATCCAGGATGTACCTAAGCCGGTTAAGCGGATGTACAAAATGCTTCTTATTCTCAAACCAGGCTGCCACGCTGTAAATTAACAACATCGCCAGGCAGGTGATTACTGCGCCGCCAACATTCGCCCCGACGCCGCCGGGTACATACAGCATAAATATTATCCCGGTTAATATTACCGAAGTAAGCGGAAGAGACAGCAGTTCGAACCGCTTTTTAAAGTTGAAAAACTGGCCTAACAAAGCATATTGATTTTTCACATTGCTTTGTACATCAGCAATCTGTTGCGCAGGCAGGTTAAACATCGCATTAAATTTGCGCATTAAAATAATGGTAAGCGGAATATATAATACCACCCCCGCCACGCCTAGCAACATCACCCTGCCATCGCCCCAATATTTAATTATTAAATGGCTTGCGAACGCATAAATGAGGATTTGGTAAGCAAACGACAGCCCAAAGTATTCGGCGGCACTTTTTTTCTCCTTCTTTATCCGGGCCCTGATAATGTTTTCTACTTCCGCTTTATTTATTGCGGGTTCAACTGTTTGGTTTGTATTTTGCCATAAGTTTTTGGCTTCATCAAGTGTTTCCATAATATGTGTTTTTTTAAATAATATTTTTAAGTTTTTCCTTCAATGCCTTTTTAATCCGCACCAGCCTCACGCTCACGTTGGTTTTGGTAATGCCGGTTATTTCGGCAATTTCCTCGTAGCTGTTGTCTTCAAGGTACAACAGAGTGATTGCCTTATCGGTTACCGAAAGTGTGTTGATGGCTGCATAAAGCAGGGCCATTCTTTCATAATTATGCTGTGGGTCGTTATTGGCGGCAAGTTGTTCCCAATTGCCGGCCTGCATATCGGTCGGTACTTCCCGCCCTGCTTTTTTCGAGTACGTAATAGCCGTGTTAAGCGCTACCTTATACATCCAGGTAGAGAATTTGGCATCTCCTTTAAATGCGGGATATGACCGCCATAGCTGGTATAAAATTTCCTGGCATATATCTTTCCGGTCATCAGCATCGGTGAAATAAACGTTGCATATTTTGTGAATAATCCCAATATTACTATTGATGGCCTCTACAAATTTATCTTCTGTAACGTGCTGCATGATAGCTATTGAATAATCCTTTTGTTAATACACAATTAGTATAGGCAAAGGGCAAAAAACTACATAAAGATTGAAATTAATTTTGGCCGGAGAGGATTATAGTTGTTAGGGCCCGCCAGGAAGAATGATACGAGGTATTCCTGGTTTGAAAACATGATTGAAATTTACTACAAAGCGGCAGGCCCATCTGGCCTGCCGCTTTGTAGTAAAGACGAGGTGCAGATTTTTTTTAGTGTGGGGGGTATAGAGATATAATATTGAAATGAGGCAAATATGCAGAGTATTAGTACCGCCCCTCCTGTTTTTAAACCCAGGTCGCTGACCTGTGGTAAATGGCATCGTTGATTTTCAAAGCGAATCCCTCCTGCTCTTACCTGTATTTCTCTTTTTCGCGTTCCGGCTTTCTTTCCTGGCGGGGCTGCGGTCTCCGGACCTGCCTTTGCGCCGGACGTGCCACTGGGTGTGGCCGTGCTGCAGGGCGTGCTGCCGCTTCCTGGGGCCTGGCAGGTTTTTCTGCTGTGTTAGGTCGTTCTGCATCCTCCGGCTTCCCGGCAGGTTTTTCCGCCGTATTAGCGCGATTAGCACGAGCAACCATATTTCCTGTATTGCTTACGGCATGGCCGCCAATCCTGTCCATGGCGGTTGCGGTTGGCCGTCCGCCGTTGTTTTTGGCAAACTGGGTTTTATCGGTGCCGGCCTGCTGTTGGTGGCTTGTTTGTTCGGCGGTGGCTTCAACATGCTTTTCTCTCATCGCTGCCAGCTCTTCCGGGCGTGGCTTGGCCGTTGCACCGCCGGGGCCGTTATAGCTGTAATGATTGTTTACCGTAACGTTGTTAATTACCGTACGGTCCACGTAAGTATTATGTACAATGGTGGTGTTAACATTTGCCACGGCCGTATTATACCTGAACGAATTGCCAACCCAAACGCCGCCGCCGTATCCGCTTCCTCCGTATCCATAACCATAATTTATGCCGCCATAGTAGCCTACATGAGCACCCCAATAGCCGGTATGATATACATAAATACCGCCACTGTATCCCCAATAAGAAGGCGTCCACAACAGGCCGTAGCTTGGTGGCGCCGACCAATAACCCGGAACCCAATAATAGTCGGCAGCATCGTTATCGTAAGCCCAATAACCGGGCACCCACAAATAGCCGTCGACCGGGCAGGCGGGTTGCACATATACCGGCAAAGCAGGCGGCGCCGTGCGAATTGATATACTAACAGAAACCTGCGCCTTTACTGCGCTCATCGCCAGTAGCAGGAAGCTAAACAGCAATCCCAATTTTATTTTTTTCATGATTTAAGTAATTAAAATTCAACTAATAAGCATACACACTTTTATTTTGTAACCGCCATACGGCTTGTTAACCTTTTATAATAACATGCCCGCTATTCACCTTTCGCTTGTAGCTCCAGTAAAACACTATCGGGAATACAAACAGGTTGAAAATGGTATTGGTAATCAACCCGCCAATCACCACAATAGCTAATGGTTTTGAGGCTTCAGAACCGATACCATGCGAGAGCGCAGCAGGCAATAGCCCGATAGCCGCCATCATTGCGGTCATAATCACCGGGCGCATCCTGTCGGCCACACCTGCCCTTATTGCTTCGGGGAAAGATTGGTAAACGTCGTGCTTCAGGTCCTTGATATTAGATTTGAAGCGCGTGATAAGTATCACCCCATTCTGCACGCAGATACCGAACAAAGCAATGAAGCCTATCCCTGCCGATATGTTGAAATTGACACCGGTAATGAGCAGCGAAAGAATACCGCCCATAATGGCAAAAGGCACATTATTTAACACCAGCAGCGAATCGCGGAAGTTGCCGAACAATACAAACAGGATGAAAAAGATAATCAGCAAGCTCACAGGTACTGCCTGCGATAAGCGTTTGGAGGCGCGTTGCTGGTTTTCAAAGTCGCCGGCCCATTCCAGGTGATAATCCTTTGGCAGATGGATTGCCGCATTTACCTTAGCTTGTGCTTCGCCGATTGTGCTACCCATATCGCGCCCCCTGATGGAGAATTTTATAGCGCCGTACCGGCTGTTTTTATCACGATAAATCATGCTGATGCCGGTAGTTTTGCGGATGTCGGATATGCCACGCAGCGGGACACTGCCACCGGCCAGCGTGGGCACGCGCAAATCGCCGATAGACTGTTGGTTGTTGCGAAAATCTTCGGGGTAACGTATGCGCAGGTCGAACTTCTTTTCGCCTTCGTATATCTGGGTTGCGGCACGGCCGCCAATGGCAGTTTCAATAACCGCGTTGGCATCGGCGGCGGTTACGCCATATTGGGCCATTTTTTCCTGGTCAAGCTCTATCTGTAACTCCGGCTGACCCATATCGCGCAATATGCCCAGGTCTTCTATACCCTGCACAGTTTTCAGCAGGTTATAAATTTGCTCCTCCCGGCTTTCTATGTAACGATAATCCTCACCAAACAGCTTCACTACAATTGAACCTTTCACACCAGATACAGCCTCCTCCACGTTATCAGATATCGGCTGCGAAAAATTAAGGTCGATGCCGGGGTAAAAACTGAGCTTTTGCTGCATGCGGGCAATAAGCTCTTCCTTGGTTTCCTTGCCCTTCCATTGGTCTTCAGGGTAAATATCAACATGGAATTCGATGTTATAAAAGCCAGTAGCATCGGTACCATCGTTGGGGCGGCCTGTTTGCGATATTACCTGCTTAACTTCACCAAAACTCAGGAATATGCGGCGCGTCTCGTTTGCCATTTTAACTGATTCCTCCAGCGAGGTGCTTAATGGCCCGGTGGCCCGCACATATATAGAGCCTTCGTTCAGCTCCGGCAAAAACTCGGAACCTAATAATTCAAAGCAACCCAGGCTAATGATAAGCGATATAATGGCAATAGTGAACGACAGTGTCCGGTGCTTAAAGCATACGTTGTAAAAGCGAATAGCATACTTGCTCACAAATTCAACAAACACGTTGTGCCGTTCGCGAACGTTACGTTTGAGCAGCACACTCGACAACGCAGGCACCAGCGTAAACGTAAGTAGCAGCGCACCCAGTAATGCAAAGCTCAAAGTCCAGGCAAGCGGGGAGAACATTTTGCCCTCTACTTTCTCGAAGCTGAAAATAGGCAGCAAACCGGTTATAATGATGGCCTTCGCGAAAAAGATACCCTTGCCGTTTACCTGGCAGGCCTGGCGGATTAGACCCAGCTTGCTCAGTTTATTGAAGCGCTCCATCCCCATTTCCTTCGCCTTATGATCAAGCAAGACGAATATCCCTTCTATCATCACCACCGCCCCATCGATAATTATCCCGAAGTCGATAGCACCCATGGAAAGCAGGTTGGCCGACATGCCCTTCAGCTTTAAACACATAAAGGCAAAAAGCAATGCCAGCGGGATAATGATTGCTACGATTACGGTAGTACGCCAGTCGGCCATAAAGAGCAACACGATTACGGTTACGAAGATGATACCCTCGGCCATATTGTGCAATACAGTATGGGTGGCAAAATTCACCAGGTCTTCACGGTCGTAAAAGGTTTTGATTTTTACGTCATCCGGCAAAATACGCTCGTTCAGCTCTTTAATTTTTACTTTCAGGGCGGCTATAACATTGCTGGGGTTTTCGCCTTTGCGCATTACTACTATACCTTCAACAACATCAGGATCCCTGTCGCGGCCTACCTGGCCGAGGCGTGGTAATGAGGATTCTGTTACTTCGCCAATGGTTTTTACATAAACAGGCGTGCCCTTTACGTTAGTAACGACTATATTTTTTAT